>Ga0105094_10000019_pt1 | contig 56176 bp, 61 predicted proteins | sample PPLLak1March2015_2_FD_87023 | JGI IMG/M metagenome (GOLD analysis project Ga0105094, IMG submission 87023) | Freshwater sediment microbial communities from Prairie Pothole Lake near Jamestown, North Dakota, USA - PPLs Lake P8 Core (3) Depth... | ecosystem: Environmental > Aquatic > Freshwater >...
GAAGGGCTACGCACAGGGCGAGCGCGCCGGCGCCGAGGCCGCGGCGGCACGCGGCGAGGCCGTCGTACGGCGGCTGGCCAACACGGTGGACGAGCTCCGCACACTCAGAACGGACCTGCTGCAGAAGGCCGAGCAGCAGGTCGTGCAGCTGGCCCTGGCCATCGCGCGTCGAATCGTCCACCGTGAGATCACCCTCGACCGCGAGCTGGTGTCCGCAATGGGCCGGGTGGCGCTGGATCGGCTGAGCACGACCGCGACCGCAACGATTCGCCTTCACCCGGATGACTACGCAGCCGTCGTCGGCCGCACGGTCGACGGGGCAAGCGGGACCGGCGTCACCTCGATCGTGCCCGACCCCATGGTGCATCGCGGGGGCTGCTTGGTGCAGTCGGACTTCGGCGTCATCGACGTCGGCGTCGACGCGCAGATCCAGGAGATGGCAAGGACGCTGTTCGGTGACGCCAACGGCGAGCCACCGCCCGGCGCCGAGGTGTTCGTTGCTCGCTGAGGCCGCCACCGGCGGCCTGAGCCTCGAGGGCTACCTCGAACTCGTCGCGCGGGCCGATCCCACGCCGGTCCAGGGCACGGTGACGCGCGTGGTCGGCCTGCTGGTCGAGTCCGTGGGGCCACAGGCGCGCATCGGCGATGTCTGCGAGGTCCGCCGCGCCCACGGCCGGCCGGTGCCAGTGGAGATTGTCGGCTTCCGCGATGGGCGACTGCTCTCGGTGCCGCTCGGCGACACGTCGGGCATCCAGCCTGGGGATCGCCTGGTGGCGCGCGGCGGGATCCCGTCGATGCCGGCGGGCGAAGCCCTGCTCGGCCGCGTGATCGACGGCCTCGGCCAGCCCCTGGACGGCAAGGGCGCGCTGCGCACGACGGATCGCGCGGCGCTGCGCCCCCCGGCGATGAACCCGCTCGACCGCGACGCGGTCGTCGCGCCCATCGGCACGGGCGTGCGCGCCATCGACGGCCTGCTCACCCTCGGCCGCGGCCAGCGCGTCGGCCTCTTCGGCGGGAGCGGCGTCGGCAAGAGCACGCTGCTCGGGATGATGGCGCGCGGAACCGAGGCCGACGTGGTCGTGCTGGCCCTGGTTGGCGAACGCGGCCGCGAAGTCCGGAGCTTCCTGGAACACGATCTCGGCCCGCGCGGCCTGGCCAGCTCGGTGGTGGTGGTCTCCACCTCCGACAGCCCGCCGCTCGTGCGCCTGCGGGCCGCGTACGGCGCGACGGCCATCGCGGAGTACTTCCGCGACCGCGGGCGCAACGTGCTGCTGATGATGGACTCGGTGACGCGGTTCGCCATGGCCCAGCGCGAGGTGGGCCTGGCCGCCGGCGAGCCGCCGACCGCCAAGGGGTATCCCCCCTCGGTGTTCGCCCTGCTGCCCGGGCTGCTCGAGCGCGCCGGCAGCGTGCGCGGCCGCGGCAGCATCACCGCCATCTACTCGGTGCTCGTCGAGGGCGACGACACCAACGAGCCCATCGCCGATGCCGTACGGGGCATCCTCGACGGCCACTACGTGCTCTCGCGGGACCTGGCGGCGCGCAGCCACTACCCTGCCATCGACATCCTGGCCAGCATCAGCCGGACCATGCCCGACATCACCGATGTCGAGCACCGCAGGAAGGCCGGGCAGGTGCGCGAGTGGCTGGCGACGCTGCGTGACAGCGAAGACCTCGTCAACGTCGGCGCGTACGTGCGCGGCGGCAACCCCCGTATCGACACCGCGCTCGATCATCGCGAGGCCGTCGGGCACTTCCTGTGTCAGCCCGCCGACATCATCGTCGGCCTCGCCGACGCGATTGGCGCGCTCGGCGCGCTCTGAGCCGCATGCGCCCCTTCCGGTTCCGCGCCGCGGCGGCCCTCGTGATGCGCCGCAAGCAGGAAGATACCGCCCGTCAGCAGCTGGCGGCAGCCGAAACCGCCCGCAAACGCGCAGAAGACCAGGCGCAGTCGGCCGCACAGGCCGTCGCGCGCGCCGGGGACGCGGCCGCGGACGCGTGTCGCGGCGGGGCCGAAGGCTGGCGTCTCGACTGGCACCAAAGTTGGATAGCCAGGAAGCGACTGGAGGCGGACGCGGGTCGGCGGGCGGCGGCGATATCGGCCGAGGCCGCCGGCCGCGCGACCGCCGCGGTCCAGCTCGCCTACCAGCGTCGCCGCGCCCTCGAGCGGCTGCGCGACCGGGCGTGGCATCGCCACAAGCTCGAGGCCTCACGCCGCGAGCTCCAGGCGATGAACGAGCTGGCCACGCTGCGCCATCACGCGCGGCCGGACGACGAGCAATGACGGTTCAGGCGAGCGCCGGCAACGGCCCTCTCGAAAGGATCACGATGACGATCGATCAGATGACCAGCGCCGGGGACGTGGGCGGCCCTGCCGCCAATCAGCGCACCAACCCGCTCGGACAGGACGCGTTCATGAAGCTGCTGCTCACGCAGCTCCAGCACCAGGATCCAACCGCCCCGCAGGCGGACGGCGAATTCCTCGCCCAGCTGGCCCAGTTCAGCACGCTCGAGCAGTTGCAGGCGATGAACGCCAAGCTCGACGTGATCGCCGGTATGTTCACGGCCGCGGACTCCGCCGCCGCCACCTCGGAGGTGCAGTAATGGGTTTCTCTACCAGCCTGTCAGGGCTCTACGCCAACCAGCAGAAGCTGAACGTCATCGGCAACAACCTGGCCAACCTCAACACCATCGGCTTCAAGGCGAGCACGGTCCAGTTCATGGACCTGGTCAGCCAGTCGGTGGGCGGGGCGAGCATGAACCCCATGCAGGTCGGGCTGGGCGTGACCACCGGGTCGATCTCGCCCAACTTCCGCCAGGGCGGCATCGAGACGACGGGCATCGCCACCAACGTGGCCATCCAGGGCGACGGCTTCTTCGTAGTCGGCAGCCCGAACGACCGCTCGTACACGCGCGCAGGCGACTTCGCGTTCGATGCGAACGGCATGCTCGTGACGCCCGACGGCAAGCCCGTGCAAGGCTACACCGCCATCGATCCGGTCACCGGCGCCGTCATCACGACCGGCCAGCCCGGTGACGTCGTCATCCCCCCCGGCGTGTTGCGGCCGCCGACGGCGACGACGCTCTTCACCACGACCACGAATCTCGACTCCGGCGCAGCGGTGGGGTCGGCCTTCACGGCGTCCATCCAGCTGTACGACGCGCTCGGTGAGCCGCACGTGGCGACGATCACGTACACGAAGACCGGCGCAGGCGCGTGGGACTACGCGATGACGGTGCCGGGCGACGAGGTGACGGGCGGCACGGCCGGCACGCCGTTCCAGATCGCCAACGGCACGGTGTCGTTCGATGCGCAGGGCCGTCTCGCGCAGGTCAACGGCGGAGCGGCCGCCGACCTGGTGGTCACCGCACCGGCCTGGGCCAACGGCGCCGCGGCCACCAACTTCACGTGGGATCTGGTCGACGCCAACGGCGTCGCCTCGCTCACCGGCTTCGGCAGCCCGTCGGCCACCTCGTCGATCACGCAGAACGGCACGCCGGCCGGCACCATCACAGCGCTGGGCATCAACGCCGGCGGCGAGATTCTCGCAACCTTCGGTACCGGCGCGGCCGTCGTCGTCGGCCAGCTCGCCGTAGCCAACTTCAACAACCCGCAGGGTCTCACCAAGGTGGGCTCGAATCGCTTCGGCGAGTCACAGTCGTCCGGCATCGCCAACGTCGGCACCGCCGGCACGGGCGGGCGCGGCACGTTGACCGGCGGCGCGGTCGAGCAGTCGAACGTGGACATCGCTCAGGAGTTCACGCAGATGATCCTGGCGCAGCGGGGGTACCAGGCCAACTCCAAGGCCATCACGGTCACCGACGAACTACTGCTCGAGACCCTCAACCTGAAGCGGTGATGTCGTGCTGATTTCGCTCGGTCTCGGCCCGTCGCCGCCCCCCCCGGCCGGCGGCCCATCGTCGCCGTTTCCCGGCCCGGGCGCCGGCGGGAGCTCGTCGCCGGGTTTCGGCGACCAGGTGAGGCAACTGCTCGGCCGTTGGGCAGCCGAACCTGCTGCAGAAGACGACGCAGCCGGTGGTGCGGTCATGCGGATCGCAGGCGCGGCCGACACCCGTTCGGCGCGTCAGAGCGAGGAGCTTTCTCACGGGGTCGGCGACAGCGCCGATGAGAGCGAGCCGGTGCCACCCGCGCTCGCCTCCGGCATCGTGGACCTGGGCCTGTGGCTCGACGCCTCGGCCCGGCAGGTCGCGACGACCCGAGAGCTGCCCGATCCGGAAGCCGTAACGGCTGTTGCGGGCCGGGCGGCCGACGACCACGAGCAGGACGTCGTGAATCGTCACCCGCTGCCGTTCTCGGCCGAGAGCGCATGGGCCGACGGCTTCGCTGCAGGCTTCCTGGCCGCGCCGCCGTCGACCTCCGCGCGCGAGAAACCCGGCCCGGCGAGCGGCGTGTCCATAGAGGAGCTCGGTCCCGCGAGCCACCAGTGGACCGCGGATGCCGCGGGCCCCGAGTTCCAGCAGCGGGCCGACGATCAGGGCATCGCGCGCGCGCGGCACGTGACCGAGCCCAGGACGACACGGCACGCCGTCCTGACGCCTCTCGTCACTCACCTGCCCGAGATTCGGAGTGACGGCGGCGCCGAGGCGCCGGGCCCTCTCCGATTGATCCGTCCCACCCGCACTGAGGCCGCAGCGCTTCCAGTGCCGGCTGGCGAGGCCGTCGCGAGGTCGGCTGCCGAGGCACGTGTGGCCGGGCGGGCAGAGGGCGCGGTGGCGCCTGCCGCACCTTTCGGCCCCGAACCCGTCGAGCTCGCGGACGCCGATCCCGCGCACGCCTCCGAGCGGTCCGCGAATCTCCGTCGCGACGACCGAGGCCTGCTCCGTGACCAACGCGAAGCGATCGGCTCCGCCCCGTCCGTGGTCCCGTTCCCTCAGCACGCGGCGGCGCGGCCCGGCCTGGCGGATGCTCCGTCGCTCTCCGTCCCGAGGGAATCGGTGACGGCCGGCGAAGAGCCTGAGGCGGTGCCACCCGCGTCGCCCCGCGCGATCGATGCGACCCGCGCGGCCCATTCCTACCTGGCCGTGGCCGTGGACGCGCCTCGGCAGGCCCCCGCCGCGGCCGCCCGGGCAGATGTGCCGGCGCCGCCGACGGCGCCGGGCGAGCCCGAGCTGCCCGATCAAATCGTGCAGTCGCTGCGCCTCCACGCCACCACCGGCGGCGGCGAGGCGCGCGTGCAGCTTCGGCCCGAATACCTGGGCGAGCTGACTGTGCGTGTCGTCGTCGAGGACGGCGTCGTGACGGCCCGGCTCGAAGCCGAGCGACCGGCCGTGCGCGACTGGATCGAGCGGCACGAGGTCATGCTCCGTCAGGCGCTCGGCGAGCATGGCCTCACCCTCGACGTGCTCAGCGTTTCCGAGCGCGGCAGTTCCGACGAGGTGCTCGACGACCGCGACCGCGAGAAGGCCTCCGACCGCGAACAGCCGGACCGGAATCGCCGCCCCCGCCGGCGAGCCGACCAGGACGAGCCCCGCTTCGAGGTCACGGCCTAGAGCCCGGCCCGGCACCGCCCCCCGCGACGTGTCGTCCGGCCGTCACCCCGGTCCGGCCGCCCGACCCGGCCTGAGACGGGAACCCGCGAAAAACCGCCGAGTATCGCGTCATTCGGCGCGGCACTCGGCTTGCTCATGGAACGGCCAGAGACACGACCATGAGCACCGCACCCCAGACCCCGCCCTCCCCCAGGAGCCGCAAGCTTCCCCTCGTCGCCGGCATCACGGCTCTCGCCCTGGCCGGAGGCGGTGGCGCGTACTGGTTCCTCCAGAAGCCCGCCTCCGCAGAGGAGACCGCGCACGCGGAGCCGCCGCCCAAGCGCGGCCTCGTCTCCTTCGACCCGTTCGTGGTCAACCTGGCCGACCCGGGCGCCACGCGCTTCCTGCGCGTGTCGATGCAGCTGGTGGTCAGGGACGCCGCCCAGGCCGCCGAGATGGAGGAATCACAGGTCGCCCTCATGCAGGCGCGCTCGGCGATGCTCGAGGTGCTCACCACCCAGACCTCCGACGTACTCGTCACGCCAGAGGGTAAGGCGAAACTGCGCGCCGCCATCATCGAGAGGCTCGGCCACGTGGTCGAGGAATTCGAGGTCGTCGATGTCCTCTTCTCCGACTTCGTCGTCCAGTTCTAGCGCGGCGGCCGGCGGCGAGCCGCTTGGCTCGCTGTTCGACGTCGAATGCGCCGTCGAGGTCGTCCTGGGCACCGGGCGCATCACGGTCCGCGACTGCCTGCGGCTCGAGCGCTCGAGCATCGTGCGGCTGGAGCAGCCCGCCGGCTCGGATCTCGAGCTGCGCGTGCAGGGGCGGCCGCTCGCCAACGGCGAGGTCGTCATCGTCGACGACGGCACGGCGCTGCGCCTGCGCCGGATCATCCCGCCCGCGGGCACCGAGGGGGCGTGATGGTGCTCGCGCTGGCGCAGACCGTGCTGCCCGGACCGGATCCCGTGCCCATCAGCGGCCAGGCCATCACCGCCATGGTCGTCGTGCTGGTGCTGCTCGTCGGCGTGTCGTGGGTGCTCCGGCGCGGCGTGCTGGTGCGCCGGTCGAAGCAGGCGGTGACGGTGGAGACCGCCGTCGCCCTCGGCGAGCGCCGGTCGCTGGTGATCGTCGCGGTCGAGGGCCGCCGGCTCCTCATCGGCCTCGCGCCCGGGCACATCAGCCTCGTCACCGAGCTGCAGCCGCCGTTCGCCTCGGCGCTCGAGGCATCCGTCGAGAAAGGCGCGGCCTCGTGACGAGGCCTGCGGTCGTGACGCTGCGGCGGTCGCTCGGCGCGGTGGTCGCGATGGCCGTCCTCGGCTCGGCGAGCGTCGCGGCGCAGGCGCCATCCCGACTGGACGTGCAGGTCGACGGCATCGGCACGGTGTCGGCGCCGCTGCAGGTGGTGATCTTCCTGACGCTGCTGACGTTCATCCCGGCGGCGCTCGTGATCATGACCTCCTTCACGCGCATCGCCATCGTCTTCCATTTCCTGCGCCAGGCGCTCGGGACGCAGGAGATGCCGTCGAACCAGATGCTCGTGGGCCTGACGCTCTTCCTGACGGTGTTCATCATGGCGCCGGTCGGGCAGCGGGTGCACGAGCTGGCGGTGGCGCCGGCCCTGGCCGGACAGCTCTCGGTCACCGAGGCGGTCGAGCGGGGCGCGCCGCCGCTGCGCGAATTCATGCTGAAGCAGACGCGCGAAGCCGACCTGGCGCTCTTCGTCGAGCTCGGGCGGCTGCCGCGCCCCGATCGCGTGGACGACCTGCCGATGCGCGTCGTCATCCCCGCCTTCGCCATCTCGGAGCTGAAGACCGGCTTCCAGATGGGCTTCTTCCTCTTCGTCCCGTTCCTGCTCATCGACCTCATCGTCTCGACGACGCTGCTGTCGATGGGGATGCTGCAGCTGCCGCCCGCGATGATCTCGCTGCCGTTCAAGATCCTCCTCTTCGTGATGATCGACGGCTGGAACCTGCTGGTGGCGTCGCTGGTGCGGAGCTTCATGTGAGGCGCCCCGCGCGCCCGAGGTGACATGCGATGTCCGAAGCGCTCGTCGTCGGTGTAGTCCGGCAGGCCATCGAAACGGCCGTCATCGTCACGCTGCCCATGCTGCTCGCGGGCCTCATCGCCGGCGTGCTGGTGAGCGTGTTCCAGACGGTGACGTCGATCCAGGACAACGTGCTGGCATTCATCCCCCGCGCGCTCGCCATCTTCCTCGTCTTCGCCCTGGCCTTCCCGTGGATGCTGCGCATCGTGACGGGCTTCTCGGCCGGCATCATCCGGCAGCTGCCCGAACTCATCCGCTGATGGATCTCGACCTGCTGGCGCGGATCGGCCTGCTCGTCGCGCGGCCGAGCATGGTGGTGACGAGCGCCCCCTCGTTCGGCGGCCAGTCGGCGCCGCCGCACGTGCGCATCGGGCTGGCCCTGCTGCTGGCGGTGCTGTCGCTGCCGCTCGTGCCCGTGCCGCCGGTGCCCACGCTGGCGGCGCTCGGCGTCATCGTCCTCCGCGAGCTGGCCATCGGCATGGCGCTTGGTCTCTCGGTGCGCGCGGTGGTGGCCGGCGCGGAACTCGGCGGCCACATCGCGAGCAGCCAGCTGATGCTCTCGTACGGGTCGCTCATCGATCCGCAGGGCGGCACGCGCAACACGCTGCTCGCCACGCTCTACGGCAACCTGGCGCTGCTCACCTTCTTCGCCATCAACGGCCATCACATCCTGCTGCGCGGGCTGGCGGCGTCGTACCAGGCGCTGCCGATCGGCGTCGGCGCCATCGACGGCACGCTGGCCGCGAGCGTGACGCGCCTGCTCGGCGTCGTGTTCGAGTTCGGGCTGCGCCTCGCCGCGCCGATCATCGTCGTGATGCTGGTCGTGGAGCTGGCGACCGGCCTGGTCTCGAAGGCCGCGCCCGCGCTGAACCTGATGGTCGTCGCCACGCCGGTCCGCCTCATCGTGGGCCTGCTGGCCGTCGCGGCCATCGTGCCGCAGATTCCGGGTGTCACGACGCGCTTCGTCACCCTGGCCTTCGAGGCCGGGCAGGCGCTCGCGCAAGGGTTCCGCTGAGACGCCATGGCCGACCAGCACGCGGGCGAGAAAACCGAGAAACCGTCGGCGAAGCGTCTCAAGGACGCGCGCGAGAAGGGCCAGGTGGCGCGCAGCCAGGACCTCGTGGCGGCGCTCGGGCTCCTGGCCGTGACCATGGCCCTGGCCCGCACGGGCGCCATGGGCCTGGGCCGGCTCGAGCGGCGGCTGGCCGATGGCCTCTCTCACCTCGGTGAATCGGCACGCGCCACAATTGCGTTACACGACCTCGCGAACCAGGCCGTCAGCGACCTGGTGCTGCTGGGCATGGTGGCCGGCCCGTTCCTGCTGGCCGCCGCTGTCGTGGCGCTCGCCGGCAACTTCTCGCAGACCGGCTGGGTGTTCGCGCCCGATCGGCTCACGCCAGACTGGTCGCGCCTGAGCCCGGCGCACGGCTGGTCGCGGCTCAAGCCGTCGCAGTCGGGCGTCGACCTGCTCAAGACCGCGCTGGCGGCCACCGTCGTCGCGGCCCTCGCGTGGCAGGTGGTCCGCGAGGCGCTGGGCGATGCGCCGCGGCTGGTCTGGCTGGCCACGGGTGCGGCGGCCCAGACGGGGTGGACGCACATCAACCACCTGCTGGTGCAGGCCGGCGTGGCGCTGGTGGCGATTGCAGGCGCCGACTACGGCCTGCAGCGGTGGCGCCACTACGCGTCGCTCCGGATGACGAAGCAGGAGCTGCGGGACGAGGCGAGGTCGAACGAGGGCAGCCCCGAGATCAAGGCGCGCGTCCGGCGCATCCAGCGCGAGATGACGCGCAAGCGCATGCTGAACGCGGTGAAGTCCGCCACGGTGGTCATCACCAACCCGACGCATTACGCCGTCGCACTCGAGTACCAGCGCTCCCGGATGGGAGCGCCCGTGGTCGTAGCCAAGGGCCGCGACCACCTCGCCCGGCGCATCAAAGCACTCGCCCGCGACGCGGGCGTGCCGATGGTCGAGAACGTCCCGCTCGCGCAGGCGCTCTACAAGGGCGCCGAGGTGGGCGACGAGATACCGGGGCCGCTGTTCGGCGCCGTGGCCGAAGTGCTGGCCTACCTGATCCGGATCAAACAGCTCCAGCTATAGGTGCCCATGTCCACGTCCCTCGCGTCGTCCGTGCGTCCTTCGCACCTGATGGTGCCCGCCGCGCTCATCGCGGTGGTGCTGCTCATGGTGGTGCCGCTGCCGCCCATGGTGCTCGACATCCTGCTGTCCGTGGACATCGGGCTGTCGGTGGTGCTGCTGCTGACGGTGGTCTACCTGAAACAGCCGGTCGAGTTCTCGGTGTTCCCGTCGCTGCTCCTGCTGCTGACGCTGCTGCGCCTCTCGCTGAACGTCGCCTCTACGCGCCTGATCCTGATGCACGGACACGAGGGCGTGGACGCTGCGGGGCACGTCATCATGGCCTTCGGGCAGTTCGTGGTCGGCGGCAACTTCGTCGTCGGCGTGGTGATCTTCCTCGTCCTCGTCGCCATCCAGTTCCTCGTCATCAACCACGGCGCGGTCCGCATCTCCGAGGTCACCGCGCGCTTCACGCTGGATGCCATGCCCGGCCGGCAGATGGCCATCGACGCCGACCTGAGCGCCGGCGTCATCGACGACAAGGAGGCGCGGGCGCGGCGCGAGCGCGTCCGGCGCGAGGCCGACTTCTACGGGTCGATGGACGGCGCTATCCGCTTCACCCAGCGCGACGCGCTGGCCGCGGTGCTCATCACCGGCGTCAACATCGCGGCGGGGCTGGTCATCGGCGTCGTGCAGCACCAGCTCGACCTGGCGACGGCCGCGCAGACCTACACCATCCTCACCGTGGGCGAGGGCCTGGTGACCGCGATCCCGGCGCTGCTGGTCTCGATGTCGGGCGGCCTCATCACCACCCGTGCCGCGTCCGAATCGCATCTCGGCGAGGAGGTGGCCGATCAGCTGTTCGCGCGCTCGAAGCCCATCGCCGTGGCCGCGGGGGTGCTGCTGCTCCTCGCGCTCATTCCGGGCCTCCCCAAGCTCGCCTTCATCCTGGTGGCGGCGTGCCTGGGTCTGGTCGCCTACGCCAACCGCGAGGGCGCCGAGCGCACCACGGCGGCCGCGCCCGCAACGCCGTCGCCGCAGCCCGATGCCATCGACGCCGCCATCGGCGTGGACCCGCTCGGCGTCGAAGTCGGCTATGCGCTGGTCGGGCTCGTGGACGAGAAGCAGGGCGGAACCCTCCTCGCGCGCGTGCGCGCCATCCGCCGCCAGATCGCCTCGGAGACCGGTGTCGTCGTGCCGTCGGTGCACGTCGCCGACAACCTGCAGCTCGCCCCGCGCGCATACGCGATCCTCGTCAAGGGCGTCGAGGTGGCGCGCGGCGAGCTCTTCGCCGATCGGCTGCTCGCGATCAACCCGGGCACGGCCGACGTCGCTCTCGAGGGCACGCCGACCCGAGAGCCCGCGTTCGGCCTCCCCGCCGTATGGATCTCCCAGGACCAGCGCGACCGCGCCTCAGCCGCGGGCTTCACCGTCGTCGACCCGACGACGGCGCTCTCGACGCACCTGTCCGAGATGGTGCGCACGTTCCTGCCGGACCTGCTGACGCGCCAGCACACCAAGGAGCTGGTGGACCGCGTGGCCGAGACCTCGCCCAAGCTGGTCGAGGAGCTGGTGCCGAAGGTCGCCTCGATCGGCGACATCCAGCGCGTGCTCCGGCAGCTGCTGCGCGAGCGCGTCCCCGTCCGCGACCTCACGACGATTCTCGAAGCCATCGCCGACGCGACGCCGGGCAGCAAGGACGCCGAGCAGGTGGCCGAAGCCGTGCGCGCCGCCATCGGCCGCGCCATCTGCCGCCCGTATCAGAACGAGAGGGGTGAGCTGCCCACGATTGCGCTGTCGCCTGCCCTCGAGGAGCGGCTGGTCTCGTCGATGGTCCGCACCGAGCAGGGCATGGTGCTGGCCATCGAGCCGGCGCAGGCGCAGCGGCTGGCCAGCCGGATCGCCGAGATCGTCGCCGGCGCGGTGGCACAGCCTGTGCTTCTGTGCACGCCAGTGCTGCGACCACACATCTGGCGACTGTTCGCCCGCGTCCTCCCCCACCTGGGCGTGGTGTCGCACAACGAGGTTCCGCCGCAGATTCACGTGGCGGCGATTGCGACGCTGGACTGACATGAAGGTCAAAAAGTATCGCCAGGGCACAGTGAGAGACGCGCTTCGGGCCATCCGTGAGGATCTGGGCCCCGACGCGCTGGTGCTCGCCACCGAGATGGTGGCCGCGCGCGGATGGCGCGGCTGGGTGGGGATGCGCGACGTGCAGGTGACCGCGGCGAGCCCAGAGGAGGCGCCCGGCCGGTCGGCCGTCGCCGGGGGACGGCCCGCCGACACCCCGGCCTCGTCCCGCGCAGACCATTCGACCCGTGGCGGCCTGGTCGCGCGACTGCTGGCCAGCGGACTGGACCGTGCGATGGCCGAGCGCGTCGCGGCCTCCGCCACCGCCGCGCAGTGTCGCGGGGCCTCACTGCCCGTGCTGCGCCGGCTGCTGGCCGGTCAGCTCGGCGACCTGGTCGCGGGTGACGAGCCGTACGCGAAGGTCGAGGTGTTCGTCGGCCCACCAGGAGTCGGCAAGACCACCACCATCGCGAAGATCGCGGCGCAGGAGCGGGTCCGCGGGGGCCGCACGCTCGGCCTGGTCGGCGCAGACGCGTTCCGAGCCGGCGCCGTGGAGCAGTTGCGCACCTACGCCAGCATCATCGGGTCGCCCTTCCGCGTCGCGCGCACCATCGAAGAGCTCGACAAGGCGCTCCAAGCCGGGCGCCACTCGCTGCTCGTGGACACGGCCGGCCGCTCGCCACACGACGGCGGGCTGCGCGACCTGCGGCGGCTGCTCGGCAGCCGGCGCGGCGTGCGCACGCACCTGGTCATGGCGGCCGACACCAGCGAGAGGACGGCGCGCCGCGTGCTCGACGCCTATCAGAATCCCCGTCCCGATCGGGTCGTGATCTCGAAGGTGGATGAAGCCGACACCCTCGCACCGCTGCTGGCGGTAATCGCCGATCGGGGCATCCCCGTGTCGTACCTGACGACGGGTCAGCGAGTGCCGGAAGACCTGGGTCGCGCCACGCCAGCCGCGCTGGCCGGCGCGCTGCTGCGGGATAGAGAGTGGGAATCGGCGCCGGCACCGTGCTGACGCTCACCTGCCCCACGCGAATGGAGACGGAGACGGAGAACATGCGCAGGATGCCCCCGCCGACAGGCGCGGATCTGGACACTCGGGACCGGCTCGTGATGGAGCATGTCGGACTGGTGAAGACCATGGCCGGTCGCCTCGCCACCCGCCTGCCGTCGCAGGTGGAGGTGTCCGAGCTCATCAGCGTGGGGGTGCTGGGACTCATCGACGCCGCCGGCCGGTTCAATCCCGCTCTGGGGGTGCCGTTCAGCGCCTTCGCGCGCCGCCGGATTCATGGCGCCATGCTCGATTCGCTCCGCGACCTCGACTGGGCGCCGCGCCCGCTGCGCAAGCTCCGCCGCGACGTCGACGGAGCCATCGCGCGACTCCGCGAGAGCCTCGGCCGCGAACCCGAATCAGCCGAGATCGCCGCGGCGCTCCAGGTCTCGGAACCCGAGTACGACCGCATCCTGGACCGCCTGCGCGCCGCGGATCTGGCCGTGCTCCGCCAGGCGTCGGCCGACGGCGACGGCGCCAGCGAGCTCGAGCTCGCCGTGGATCCCGGCGAAGGGCCGCACCATACGCTCGAGCGGCGGGAGCTGCGCGAGCACCTCGCGCGCGCGATCGTCCAGCTGCCCGAGCGCGAGCGGCACATCCTGGCGCTCTACTACGAGCAGGACCTCACGCTGGCCGAGATCGGCCAGGTGATTGGCGTGGGCGAATCGCGGGTGTCGCAGTTGCGCACGCAGGCCCTCGCGCGCCTCCGCTCGATCCTCTCAGGGGCATTGCAGCGACGGGGGACACACTGATGAGCCGCACACTCACGCAGGAGGAAATCGACGCCCTGCTGACGCTGTCGAGCGCCCGGCCGGCCAGGCGGGCATCGGACAGCGTGCCGAGCGGCGCCATCCGCTACAACTTCCGGCGGCCCGACCGCGTCTCGAAGGAGCAGATGCGTTCGCTCCACTTCATGCACGACCGCTTCGCGCGCAATGTCTCCACGTCGCTGTCGGTCTACCTCCGCGCGGTGACCGAGCTGTCGGTCGTCTCCGTGGAGCAGTTCGCCTACTCGGAGTTCCTGCTCTCGCTGGCCGATCCGACGGCGTTCTACGCGCTGGCGATTCCGCCGCTCGGCGAGCTCGGCGCGATCGAGATCAACCCGTCGGTCGCGTTCCCGATGTTCGACCGGATGCTGGGCGGCGAAGGCCGCACCGCGCCGCCGGGACGCGCGCTGACCGACATCGAGCAGCACATCGCCGACTCGGTCGTGAAGGTGCTGCTCGAATCGCTCACCGAAACCTGGCGGCCCATCGTCGATCTGGGCTTCGAGATCCGCGGCCGCGACACGCGCCCGCAGATGCTGCAGATTGCGGCCCCCAACGAGACGGTGCTGATGGTGGCCTTCGACATGGCGGTGGGCGAGGCCCGCGGGATGGTGAATCTCTGTCTGCCGGTGACCATCGTCGAGGCCACGGGTGGCGGGCTGGCACAGGCGTGGCACCGGCAGCGGCAGGAGCCGAGCGCCTCGGAGCGCCAGTGGCTTCGCGATCACCTGTCCGCCGCCCCGATGCCGGTGACCGCGTCCATCGAATCGCGGCTGACGGCGCGCGACCTGGTGCACGTCCGCCCCGGCGACGTCGTCTCGCTGGGCGTGCCCGCGAGCCGCCCGGTCGACGTGCGGGTGGGCCGCACCCTCAAGTTCAAGGGACGTCTCGCGGTCGATCATGGGCGCGTGAGCGTCCGCCTGGATCAACCCTGCGCCGATGGCCCGACAACGGAGATCTGAGATGACAGGACCTCACACACCCGATCCGCTGGTCGATGGACTGATTGTCGGCCTCACTGCCGCCATGGACGGCATTGTCGGCGGCGTCAGCGCCGCGCCGGTGGCGTCCACCGCCTCGGGCGATGGCTGGAGCCTGACCGGCTCGGTGAGCGGCGCGCGGCGCGGAACGCTGGAGGTGTGGATCGACCTCGGCGGCGCCGAGACCCTCGCCCGCCGCGTCACCGGCACCGAGGCCCCGGACAAGCCGGCGATCGTCGGGCTGCTCCGCGACCTGTGGACGCGCGCGGCCGGGGCGCTCTGCAGCCAGCCGGCGTTTGCCGGACTGTCGGTCGGCTTCGGCATGGCCCGGTCCGCGGGATCGCCCGGCCACGGAGCGGTGTACGAACTCAACGCGGACGGCTTCACCGCACGTGTCGCGGTGGCCGACCGCATGGCGCCGGCAGGGCTGCACGAGAACCTCGATGTCGTGCTCGACATCGATCTACCCCTGGTGGTGCGGTTCGCGCGGACCATGCTGCCCATCCGGACGCTGGCGGCCCTGGGGCCCGGCAGCGTCGTGGACATGGAGCGATCGCCCGACGAGCCGGTGCAGATCCTGGTGGGCGATCGGGTCATCGCGCACGGCGAGGTGGTCGTCGTGGGCGGCAACTACGGCGTGAAGATTACCGATGTGACGAGCCCCACAGAGCGGGTGCGACTGGAGGCGTGAGTGCTGACCTCAGACGTATTGACCTACGGAGTGGTGGCGGTGGGACTGGTGGCGCTGGTGGAGGCGCTCGTGCTGGTGCGGCTATCGAAAGCCCTCGCCGCCGTCGCGCGGTTCGGCGACCGGCTGGCCCACCTCACCTCGGCCCTCGAGCTGCTCACCGACACGACAGAGGCGGGGCTGACCAATGTGGCGCGGGAGCTGGAGCGCGGCGCCGCGACGCGGGCGGCGCAGTCCACGCGAAGCGCCACGGCCCGGCGCATCGCCGGCGCGGCGCGCCGTGGCAAGGCGCCGGCGGAGATTGCCTCGAACGAGGGCCTGTCGGAAAGCGAGGTCTGCCTGCACCTCCAGCTCTCCAAGCCGAAAGGAGGCGCGCGTGGCGAGATGCGGAGTTGAGACCTGCGCCCGCTGGTGCCCCGACCTGCTCGTCAACCGCGGCCTCGGTGTCCGGGTCGACCGCTGGTGGTACTGCTCGCGGCCCTGCGTCGAGCAGATGGTGCGCGAGCGCCTGGCCACCGGTACGCCGCTCGCCCCGGGCCTGCCCACCGTTCCGCCGGTGCGGCTCGGCACGCTGCTCGCGGCGCGTGGCGTGTGCGACAGCGCGTCGCTCAGCCGTGCGCTGGAGGCCCAGCGCGAGTCGGGCATGCGGCTCGGTGAGCAACTGCGCGCCATGGGCGCCGTGGATCGCCAGGCCGTGCTGAGCGCCCTCGCCACACAGTTCGGCGTGCGCTGCCTCCCGGCTTTCGATCCCGCGTCCGTGCGCGACGCCCCCGGCGGCCTCGCGCCCGAGGCGGTGCGCGCCCTTCGCGTCGCGCCGATCAGCGACCCGGTGGCGAACCGGGTGCGCGTGGCCTGCCCGGCCCCGATTCCCCGCCGCGCCCTCGCCGCCCTGCGCCAGCTGACCGACTGGGCGCTCGAGGTGTACCTCGTGACCGACGAGGACTGGGCGGCCATCCTCGAGCACTACGGCGCGGACCCGCGTCAGGGCGAACCTGGCCCGCACCCCGAGTTCGTGTACACGACGAGCCTGCCGGACGCCGCCGCGCGCATCGCCGCGGCCGTCACCCGAGGGCGGCACACCACGGTCATCGAGGCACGCTGGGGCGACTATGCCTGGATCCGCGTCCAGGGGCCCGGCGTGCTGGAGGACGTCTGTCTGGCGCTGGCGGAGGCGCCGGGCCAGGACACAGAGGAGGCGCCATGGCCGGCGGTTACTACGTCGCGCTGAGCGGGATGCGCACGCGCATCGACCAGCTCGATCGGCTGGCGGACGAGATTGCCAACGCGAGCACCCCGGGCTTCAAGGGCGAGCGCGCCGGTCACGAGAAAGCGCCGCGCGGCGGTTTCGCCGAGGCGTTCGAGACGGCCATCGACGTCACCACCGGCGGGCGACGACTCGACGCCCGCGCCGGCACCATCGTCAACACCGGCCAGGCGCTCGACATCGCCATCGACGGCCACGGCTTCCTCGCCGTCGAGACCCCGGCCGGCACGCGCTACACGCGCAACGGCCATCTCGCCCGCCAACCGGACGGCACCCTCACGACGACCGATGGCGCCCCCGTCCTCGGCGAGGACGGCCCCATCAAGGTCGGGACCGGCCCGGTGCAGATCGAGGCCGATGGCACCGTGCTCAGCAACGGCGTGAGTGCGGGTCGGCTGCGCGTCGTGGAGTTCGCCAATCCCACGGCGCTCGTGCGCGAGGGTGGTGCGCTGCTCCGGGCCGCGGATGGCGCCGCGCCCGTCGAGGCCGCGCAGCCGGTCCTGTTCGCCGGATCGCTCGAGCAGTCCAATGTCTCGGTCGTCGAGCGCGTGGCCGAGCTCACCAACGTCTCACGGAGTTTCGAGGCCCTGCAGCGGGCCGTCGCGGTGCTGATGAACGACATCGACGGGCGGACGATCGAATCGATCGGCCGGCGCTAGGACCAGGAGGACACCGACCATGATTCGCGCACTCTACACGGCGGCCAGCGGCATGAACGCGCAGCAGGCCAACATCGACAACGTGGCGCACAACATCGCCAACGTGAACACGTCGGGGTTCAAGAAGACCCACATGCAGTTCGAGGACCTGGTCTACCAGGAAGCGCGCGTGCCCGGCTCGCCGACCTCCGTGGCGGGCGAGAGCCCCGTGGGGCTCGCCACCGGCCTCGGCACCCGGCCGCTGGCCTCGTCGCGCGACTTCAGCTCGGGCAACCTGCGCGCGACCAACGCGCCGCTCGATCTCGCCATCGAAGGCGACGGCTTTTTCCAGATAACGCTGCCGGACGGCACCCAGGGGTTCACGCGCGCCGGGGCGCTGGTGCGCGATTCACAGGGTCTGCTGGTCACCATGTCGGGCTACCCGATCGATCCCCAGATCACGGTGCCCGAGAACGCCACCTCGGTGAGCATCTCGCGCGAAGGCATCGTCTCGGCGGCCGTGGCGGGCCAGAGCGCGGTGCAGCAGCTGGGCACCATCGAGCTGGCGACGTTCCAGAACCCGGCCGGCCTCAAGGCCGAAGGAGGCAACGTCTTCACGACAACCACGGCGTCGGGCGATCCGCAAGTCGGGACGCCCGGGACCGACGGCCGCGGCACCATCGCCCAGGGCTTCCTCGAGGAGTCCAACGTCAGCGTGGTCGAGGAGATGGTCAACATGATCCTGGGCCAGCGCGCCTACGAGGCGAACTCGAAGGTCATCAAGGCGGCCGACGAGATGCTGGCGCAGGTCAACAACCTGGTGCGGTGATGCGCGCACTGATCTGCTGCCTTGTCCTCGTGGCCGCCGCCCCCGCCAGGGCGGACGAACCACCGCCCGACGCGGCGGTCCGCGACGCCATCGTGGCCGCCGTGCGGGCACGCATGGGCGAGGGGGCCGACGTGGCGGTCGCGGCACTGCGCCTGCCGCCGGGCTGGTCACGCGCCGACGTGCAGGTCCGCCCCGATCCGCGCGCCGTGCTCGGACGCCCGATGCGCTTCTCCCTTGGCACGCCGTCCGCGCGGCGCGGAGGGGCCATCCGGTGGACGGGCGCCGCCGAGGCGGACGTGCAGGTCCTGGTGGAGCACCTGCACACGACGCGCGCGGTCGCGCGCGGCGACATCCTCTCGGGAGCCGACGTCGCCGTCGTGCGCCATGCCGTGGAGGGACCGCTGCGCGCGTGGCCGGCAGCCGAGGCCATCGACCGCAGCCGCGCCCTGCGCGACTTCGGCCCGGGCGCCTGCCTGGCCCGCAACAGCCTGGCCGTCGTGTCGCTCGTCCGGGCCGGACAGGATGTCCAGGCCATCGCCCGTGTGGGCGGCATCGAGGCCGAGGCCCGCATGGTCGCCGCCGATAACGGCGACAAGGGATCGGTGATTCGCGTGGTCAACCCCGAGAGCCGGCGCTCGATCAGGGCGCGGGTGGTCGCGGCGGGAGTCGTCGAGGTGATTCATGACTAGACACATGTTGCTCGTCGTCGCGCTGGCGGTCCTTCCCGCGAGTGCCGGGGCTGGTCAGAAGAAGGACGAGGCCCCGACGCAGGTACCAGGCGGCAGCGACAACTACGACGTGCTGATCGCGCGGTACCTCGCGGCGGCCCGCCTCACCTCCGGCGCGCCGGCACGCGAAGCCGGCGCGTGGATGAACACGCTCACCGGGGACCTCCGCGCCCAGCGCGTGAACGATCTCGTCACCGTGCGGGTCGAGGAGGTCATCTCCGGCAAGGGCGCGGCCGACTCCAACCTGACCAAGGAGAGCTCCGCGGCAGCCGGTGTCGGCCAGTTCTTCGGCGTCGAGACGCTGGTACCCGGTTCGGTGGACGTCGCCAACCTCGTGACGCTGGGGACCGGCTCCGACTTCAAGGGCACCGGAGCGACGGCCCGCGCCGGCACGCTCAGCGCGACGCTCACGGCGCGCGTGGCCGAGGTGCTCCCCAACGGCGACCTCGTCATCGAGGGCGTGCGCGAAATCGAAATCAACGGCGACCGGCAGATCGTCGTCCTCACGGGCGTCGCACGGGTCGTCGACATCCGTCCCGGCAACGTCCTGCCCTCGTCGGCCATCGGGCAGCTCCGCATCCGCTACTTCGGCAAGGGCCTCATGAAGGACAGCCTCTCGCCCGGTTGGCTGATTCGGATTCTCAACAAGATCTTCTAAGGGTGCAGGCCATGCGACTTCTTTCACGTGACTGGCGAATCGCCCTGGCGCTCGCCGCGGTGCTGACCGCGCCGCTCTCGGCGCGTTCGGGCGCGCGGCTCAAGGACATCGCCGCGCTGCAGGGCATCGCGTCGACGCCGCTGATCGGCTACGGACTGGTCGTGGGTCTGAACAAGACGGGCGACCGGCGCCAGACGATCTTCTCAACCCAGTCCCTGGTCAACATGCTCGAGCGCCTGGGCGTCTCGGTGCCACCGGGCCAGGTGCGCATCGAGAACGTCGCGGCCGTCCTGGTGACCGCCGAGCTGCCGGCGTACTCCCGCGCCGGCGCCCGCATCGACGTCACCGCGTCGTCGGTCGGCGACGCGCGCAGCCTGCAGGGCGGGACGCTGCTCGCCACGCCCCTGCGCGGCCCCGAAGGCCAGGTCATCGCCCTGGCGCAGGGCCCGCTGTCGATTGGCGGGTTCGGCGGCGGCGGTGGTGGCAACAGCATCGCCGTCAACCACCTCACGGTGGGCCGCGTGCCCGGCGGCGCGCTGGTCCAGCAGGGAAGCGCCAGCGCATTGCCCACCTCCGACACCCTCACGCTCGTGCTGCGCGAGCCCGACTTCCTGAGCGCCTCGCGCGTGGCTCGCGCCGTCAACGAGGAGATCGGTGGCGAGCCGGCACGCGTGGCCGACCCCGGCACGGTGCTGATCCGCGTGCCCGAGCAGTATCGCGGCGCCGTCGCCGAGTTGATGGCACGCATCGAGACGCTGCCCGTCGACACCGACGCCCCGGCGCGGGTGGTCATCAACGAGCGGTCGGGCACCGTGGTGGTTGGTGGCGCCGTCCGCCTGGGGCCGGCCGCCGTCGCGCACGGGAATCTGTCGGTGCGCATCAGCACCAAGTTCGAAGTCTCGCAGCCCGGACCGCTGGCCTACCGCGGCGACACGGCGGTCGTGCCCAACGTGGACGTGGACGTGCGCGAACAGCTGGCCCGCCTGGTGACCCTCGAGGAAGGCACCACCCTCGACGCGGTGGTCGCCGCCCTCAACGCGCTCGGCGCCACGCCGCGCGACATCATCGCCATCATGCAGGCGCTCAAGGCGGCCGGCGCCCTGCGCGCGGAGATCGTGATCCTGTAGGGGCGCGGGACAAGGCAGAAGGCAAGAGGCAGAAGGCGGAGAGCCATGAACAGCAGCGACGTGACGGCCACTTCCGCCGTCGCCCCCGGCCGGGCGACGGAACCTGCGCCAGGCGACGCGGAGCGGACGAAGATCCGCGCCCTGGCCGAGCAGTTCGAGTCGATGCTCCTCGCCCAGATGCTCCGGGAGATGAAGCAGGCCATGACGCCCGACGCCGAGGACCACGGCCTGGGTGGCCAGATGATGGGTGACGCCATTACCACCGAGATGGCGATGGCACTCGGGCGGTCGGGCAGCCTCGGATTGTCGGCCCTGGTGGGGACCGCCCTCGAGCGCCTCGACGCGAGCGGTGTCGAGGCGTCAGCGCCCGACGCCTCGGCCGGGCCGGCCAGCCCGGTGGCGCCTGCGGCCGCCGTCGTGCCGGCGCCGCTCCCCGGGGTGGCGGCCGTCACCTCCCAGTACGGGTGGCGCACGGACCCGCTGGACGGCCGGCACCGGTTTCACGCGGGATTGGATCTGCGCGCCGCCTATGGACAGGAGGTCCGCGCCGCCACCGAGGGGGTCGTCACCTTCGCGGGCGAGAAGCCGGGCTACGGCCTCGTTGTCGAGGTGAGCCACGGCACCGGCCTCGAGACCCGGTATGCTCACCTGTCGTCGGCCGCGGTCAGCCAGGGCGAACAGGTGCGCGCCGGCGACGTGATTGCGCGGTCGGGCCGCAGCGGCCGCGCCACGGGCCCGCACCTGCACTTCGAGGTGCGGCAGCACGGCCAGCCGGTGGACCCGGGGAGGGTGGCCGGGCTCCTGCCGACGGTGGGCCCGCGGCCGGGCGAGTCCGATTGATGGACAGGCGGGCTAAAGCTGAGAGGGCCCGGTGCCGATTCCCTGATAAATCGGCTCAGGCGTTCCGGCCCCGAACCCGCATTGAAAGTGAAGGACGATGAAGATCGACACCAATCGTACTGGCCTCGACTCACTCGGGACCGCCAGGACCGACGCCGCCGAGGCGGCGCCTTCGTCAGCGGCGGGCCGGCCAGGCCCGGCGGCGCCGGCCGACCAGGTGCAGTTCTCGTCGGGAGCCCAGCTGGCGGGGGCCGCCGCAAAGGCCGCCGCGAACGCGCCCGACATCCGGACCGAGGAGGTCGAGCGGGCCAAGGCCCTGCTCGAGTCGGGGCGGCTCGGCGCCGACCCCTATTCGCTCGCCGACGCGCTGATCGATCTCGCGATCGACGGCGAGTGATCACGTCATGGGAGCGCTCGACGCCGCCGTCCGGCTGAACGCCTCGCTCGACGAGATCGCGGCCGCCCTGGGCGTGCCGGACGCCGACGCGCTCCTCGCCGCGGAAACCGGCCTGGCCGCGGCACTCGCCGATCTCCATCTGGCCCCGAAGGCCGCCCTGGACGAGCGTGCGGCGCTGGCTGCCGAGGTGGCCCGGGCCCGGGCCACCCTGGCCCGGTGCCGCATCCTCGGCTCGGCCATCGCCGACGTCACACGCATCACATTGGCCGCGCGGGGCCAGACCGCCGACTACAGCCGCTCCGGCGAGCCGGCCCACGACCCTGCCGGCGACATCCGCGGGCGCCGCCTGCGCACGAGGCTCTGATGGCTGGTCTCTTCGGCACCCTCTCGATGACCGCGCGTGCCCTCGACGCACAGCGCGCCGGCCTCACCGTCACCGGCCAGAACATCGCCAACCTCAACACCGAGGGCTACTCGCGCCGTGCGCTGCTGCTGGCCGAGTCGCTGATCGGCGGCGTGGAGGTCGCGGGCATCCGCGCCCGCCGCGACCTGCTGCTCGAGGCCCGTGTCCGGCAGGAGATTCCCGCCGAGGCCCGCGAGGCGGCGCTGGCCGATTCGCTGAGCGTCGTCGAGGCGGCACTGGGCCGCCCGGGCGAGTCGATCGATGCCCGGCTGTCCGCCTTCTTCGACAGCTTCTCCGAGCTGGCGTCCGATCCGGCGTCGACGGTGGCGCGCGACGGCGTGCTCCAGCAGGGGCGGCTCCTGGCGGGCTCCTTCAACGACATGGCGGGACGGCTCGAATCGGCGCGGCGCGAGGCCGACGTGCAGGTTCGCACGGGCGTCAGCGAGATCAACACGCTCGCCGGCCGCGTTGCCCGTCTCAATGTCGCCATTGGCGGCGCGGTGGGCGGTGACGCCGAGGCGCTCCGCGACGAGCGCGAGCTGGCCCTCGAGCAGCTGGCCGGGCTGGCGGACGTCTCGGTCCTCCATCGCGAAGACGGCACCGTGGATGTCTCCATCGCCGGAGGTCGTGCCCTCGTCATCGGGGCCTCGAGTTACGAGGTCGAGGTCACCAGCACGCCGCCCGCGGGGATGGCCGCGATCTCGATAGGGGGCGTGGACATCACGACGGCGCTCGCGCGCGGTCGCGTCGCCGGCGCGCTCGACGCGCGCGACACGCGCATCCCGGCCTATCAGGCTCGCCTCGACGAGCTCGCCTACGAGGTCGCCCGGTCGGTGAACACGGTGCACCAGACAGGCTTCGACCTCAACGGCGCTGCCGGGCAGGCGTTCTTCACACCGCTCGGCGGCGTGGCCGGCGCGGCCGCGGCGCTGCAGCTCGATCCCGCCATCGGCGCGGACCCCTCCCTGGTCGCCGCATCGGGCACCGGCGCGCCGGGCGACAACCAGGTGGCGCGCGCGCTCGCGGACCTGCGCGGCACGCGGACCGTGGGCGGCACGGCGACGTTCAGCGAAGGCTGGGGACAGCTCGTGTACCGCGTCGGCAGCGACAGCCAGGTCGCCCAGGCCGAGCAGCGCAGCCGTCACGAAGTCGTGGCGCAGGTGGCGCGGCTGCGGGACCAGGTATCCGGCGTCTCGCTCGACGAGGAGTCGGCCAACATGCTCAAGTTCCAGCGGGCCTACGAAGCGAATGCCCGTTTTTTCACGACCGTCAACTCGGTGCTCGACACGCTCATGAGCATCGGCGGGGTGGCCTGATGCGCGTCACGTTCAACAACCTCAACGACGGGATCGCCGCCCTCAACGTCGCGGCGTCGGCCCTCGACCGGGCGCAGGATCAGCTGGCCACAGGCCGCCGGCTGCGGGCCGCCAGCGACGACCCGACCGCGGCACAGCGCGCCGTGGACAGCCGCGCCGAGATCGCCACGCTCGATGCCTACACGCACACCGCGGACTCCGCCGAGGCGCGCCTCACCGCCATCGATACGGTCCTCACCGACGTCATCGAGCGGATCACCGAGGCCAAGGCCACGGCCGCCGGCGCCCGGGGCGACACCGCCCCACCGGAGGCGCGCGAGGCCCTGGCCGGCAGGATCGACGGCATCCGCGACGCCATCCTCGGCGCCATCAACACCTCGGTCGGCGGCACGCACCTCTTCTCGGGCGGACAGGCGTTGTCCGCCGCGTACGCCTTCACGGCCGGCGCCTGGGTCTACCAGGGGGATTCGAACGCCGTCGGGGTGGCGACGGCCGGCAGCCGCACGGTGACGGTGTCGCTCGACGGACAGGAGATCATCCAGGGCGCAGATGCCGCCGACTTGTTCAGCGAGCTCGATGCGCTGGCCGCGTCCGTGCGCGCGGGCGATCAGGCCGGGATCCAGGCGGGCATCGAGTCGCTCGATCGCGCGTTCGACCGCACGGTGCGGGCGCAGAGCTCCGTCGGCGTCGATCTGAACGGCCTCGAGCAGGACCAGCAGCAGGTCGCCGCCCTGCGCCTCGCCAGCCAGAAGCGGCTGTCGAAGGACGAGGACGCCGATCTCGCGAAGGCCGCGAGCGACCTCGCCCGGGCCGACACCGCCTACCGCGCCGCGCTCGGCGCGATCAGCACCGCCGGGCGCGTCTCGCTGATGGACTACCTGCGATGAGCGCGTCAGTCGCCACCGCGTCGATCGATCCCGGCGCGGACGCCCAGGCTGTCGTCCCGGGCGACGTGGTCACCATGCGCGACGGGCTGCCGGGCTTCGAGCAGTGCCGGCGCTTCGTGGTCATCTCGTCGCCGGACCTCGCGCCGCTCGTGCAGTTGCAGGGCCTCGACGGGCCGCGCCCGTCGTTTCTCGCCCTCGACCCGCGGCAGGTCCGCGCCGACTACGACACGGTCCTCGCGCCCGCGGACCGCCGCCGTCTCGCCGCGGAAGACGCCGACGTGCTGCTGTGGCTCGCGCTCGTGCACCTGGAGGGCGGGCGCTTCCTGGTGAACCTGCGCGCACCGGTCGTCATCAACCCGCGACGGATGCTTGGCCTGCAGGTGGTGGCGGCCGAGAGCTCTTACGACACGCACCACGAACTGCTGGCGGGTTGAGCCGTGCTGGTCTTCACCCGCAAGCGGAACGAGGCCATCGTCATCGGCGACGGCATCGAGGTGCGCGTCCTGCGCGTCGGCAAGGACGGGGTCCGCCTGGGCATCGCGGCCCCGGCCGACGTCGCGGTGCACCGCCGCGAGATCTACGACGCCGTCCGTGCGGCCAACCAGTCGGCGGCCTCGACCACGCCCGCAAGGGCGACGAAGCTGGCCGCCCGGCTCCGCCAGCGCCTCGCCACCACCCCCGCAACGCCCGCCGCCACGGGCGCCTGAACGCGACCATGCGCGTGCGCGACTGGCGCCAGGAGGACGACGCGATCGTCGCGACGCTTTACGCCGACGAGATCGCACGGTGGCGCGACAGTCTGGCGTGGGACACCCGCGCCTCGTGGCGCATCGTCGAGGCGGGTCGCCGCTCCGGGACCGTGACCGGCGTCGTCGCCGATGATGGCGCCGGGGCGCCGGCGGGCTGGTGTTTCGCGCTCCTCCAGGACACGACCTTTCATGTGGGCGGCTTCGTTGCGCGGTCGGTGGATGCCACCGCCGCGATGATCGCGGCCCTCGCCGGCTCGGCCCATGGCCGCCGCGCGCGTCGGTGGATCTGGTTCGGATGGTTCGACGCGCCCGGGTTGCCGGAGGCCATCTCGGCGCACGGGGGCTACCCGGCTCGCTACGTGTACCTGCGCCGCCGCTTGTGCGGCCTGGACGATCCAGCCGCCCCGGACGCCCGGGCCACGGCGCCAGCGGCGGTGCGCGGCTGGTGCGCGGCCGACGCCCGGCTCGTGCCCGACTTGCTGGCCTCCGCGTACGTCACGGAGGATGCGTGCCGTCTGTTTGCGCCGTCGGGCCGCATCGAGGAGTGGCGCGAGTACGTCGCGCTGCTCGTGAACGCAGCCGGCTGCGGCGTGTTCGATCCCGGTCTCAGCCTGGTGGCTGGCGCCGGCTCGGGCGAACTCGACGCCGCCGCGATCGTCACCCGCATCGCTCCAGCCACGGCGCACCTGGCACAACTGGCCGTCAGGACCGGCGCGCAGGCCCGCGGCCTGGGCCGCGTGCTGCTCGCGCGGGCCGAGGCTCGGGCCGCCGCAGCGGGATGCACCGAGCTCACCCTGCTGGTGCACGAGGGCAACACGCGCGCTCGACGGCTGTACGCACGGGCGGGCTTCGAGGAGCGTGCAGCCTTCGTGTCGGCCGCGTGGGACGCGGATCAGCCGCGGACGTCGAGCAGTGACGCGCTCCCGACCGGCGGCGTCAGCACCCGGCGGTAGGCCGCGAGCGTCGCCTCCCCGCACTCGAGATTGGCGCGCGCGGCGCGGTGCGCGATCTCGGCGTCGGCCAGCGCCCGCATCGACGCGTCGTCACTGTGCAGGATGGCCGCGACCAGATCGGAAGCCCTCTGACGCAGTGCCATGACTTCGGCGTAGTCGTCGTGGCGTTCCACGACCTCGTGAGGCAGCGTGGCCAGGAACGCCCGCACGTCGCGCAGCCCGGGCTCGAGAGCCACCAGGGCATGGGTCAGGCGGTTGCGCGCGTCGGCCTCCGCGGCCAGTTGCCGGAAATCACGGTTCTGGCTGCCCTCGCGCTGGCGATCGGCGATGGCCTGGAGCTGCCGCAGCAGTTCGATTCCCGTCTGCAGCCCAGCGCGGTACTGCGCCAGCGCGTCGGCGGCCAGCTGGTCGTTCACCTGGCCTGCTCCATGAGCGACACGCCCGGCGGCTGGGGTATCGCTCCAGCGGCGATGACCGGATCGACCGCGCCCATCCGGGCGAGGGTGAGCCAGCTCTCCCTCAGCGTTTCGAGGAGGCGGCGCACTTCGTCGATTCGCGCCGCGTCGTTGAGGCTGGTCGCCTCGAGGACGCGCCGCGACATGTAGTCGTACAGCCCGTCGAGCGTGGCCGCCACCTCACCCCCTCGCTCCAGATCGAGCGTGTTCTGCAGCTCCGCCACGATCGCGAGCAGCCGCGACGTCGCGTCGCGCCGGGTCCCGAGGTCCCCCCGCAGGATCGCGTCGTGGGCGACGGCCGCGAAGCGCAGGGCGCCGTCGTAGAGCATCACCACCAGCTCCAGTGGCGTGCGCGACTGCACCTCGGTCCGTCGATACGCGTTCAATCCCTGCTGTGTCATGTCCTGTTCCCGTCCGCGCCTCAGATCACCGCGCCGAAGGCGGAGAGCGAGGTGCTCTGGCTCCTCAGCGCCGACATCGCCTGGTCGGCGGCGATGAATTCCTTCTGCAGTGCCAGGCGGCGGATGGCCAACCGATCCTGCATCGCCGCCACCTGATCGTCGAGCCGGCTCAGGCGATTGGTCACGCCCTGCCGGGCCTTGCTGAGCAGTCCGTCCGACGCCGTGTACCGCTCGACGATCGAGCCGATCGCGGTGAAGGCGCCGCCCGTGCCGCCGACGAGCGCGGCCACGTTGTCGAACCCGTCCGCCATCGCGGCGTTGAACCGCGAGGCGTTGACCGACAGCCGTCCGTCCTGCTGCAGTTCGACGCCGATTTCGGCGAGGTGCCGCAGCGGGCCGCTGTTGCTGTACGCGCCGGTCAGCGCGCCGCGCAGCGTGTTGCGAAGTTCGCGCAGCAGCGGATCGCGTCCGATGCTGGCCTCGCCGGTCGAGGCGCTCTGATCCGTCGCGAACTTCAGCAAGTCGTTGTAGGCCGTAACGAACTTCTCAACCCGGGTTTTCACGGCGGCCGGATCGGTCGCGACGTCGATGGTGACGGTCTGGGCCGGGTCCTGCCGGTACAGCGTGACCGTCGTGCCCGGGATGACGTCCTCCAGCGTGTTGCTGGTACTCGATACGGGGAGGTTGTTGACGGTGAGCTGCGCATCGGCGGCCTCGACCGCGTTGGCGCCGAACGACACCCCTGTGCCGCCCGTGAGATTGCTCGTCACCGTGAACGCGTCGTCGGCGCCGGTGTTCTTGCCCGTCAGCACGAGCTGGAACGTGCCCGGGGCCGTCTGCACCACCGCCGCCCGCGCCGGCGGTTCGGCGTCGGCGTTGATGGCGGTCGCAAGCTGCGACAGCGTCACCGGGCCGCTCAACGTGACGGTGAACCCGCCAATCGTCAGCGTGCCCCCGTTGGCGACGATCGTGGTATCGCGGTCGGGAGCGGTGGTCGTGGACGCCGTCACCTGGGCGCGCGCGAGCTGGCTGACGACGATCTCGTAGCGTCCGGGTACGGCGGCGCCGCCGGCGCTGACGTCGAGGGCGCCGGTATCGCTGCTCCGCGCCGAGTACGCCGCCACGTCCTCGCCCGCCAGGTCCCGGCTGGCGCTTTCGAGCGCCGAGAGGCGCGCGCCGAGCTGATTGAAGCTGGTGGTCCGGGCCTTGAGGGCGGCCTGGCGATCCTCGAGCATCCGCAGCGGCTGGCTTTCCTGCTGCATGATGGCGTTCAGGATCAGGGTGAAGTCGATGTTGTTGAACCCGCTCAGTGTGACAGGAGAGCCCATCTCCGCTCCTTGACCGCGCCAGCCGCGACGGCGGCCAACGCACCGTCCATGCCAGAAGCCTGCCAACGCGCCCGTGGGCGGCGACCGAGTGCCGGTCGCCGCCCGCGAGTGTCATCCGGTCCGGCCCGTCCGGGCCGGCGCCGTGGCCTAGCGCAGGAGCGCCAGGACGTTGCCGCTCGCCTGGTTGGCCTGCGCGAGGGCCGCGATGCCGCTCTGCGTCAGGATGTTGTAGCGGGTCAGGTTGGCCGACTCCTCGGCCATGTTCGCGTCGCGGATGCGGCTCTCGGCGGCCTTGAAGCTGACCACCTGCTGTGCCGCAAGGCTGACCGCGTAGGAGAGACGGTTCTGCAGCGTGCCGACCTGGCCCTGCGTGGTGCCGAGGGTCGTCACCGCGGTGGCGATCGTCGAGACCGCTGTCGCCGCGTTGGCCGCCGTGTCGATGGACAGGGCGCCGACGGCGAGCGTCGTGGTGTCCACTGCGCCGATGGAGCCGCCGACGACGCCGTTGGCGCCGTCGTTGCTGACGAACACCGAGAAGCCCTGCGCCGCGTCGAGGCCGGCAACGCCGGCCTCGCGGTCGATTTCGAGCAGCACGTCCTGGAATTCCGCGTCGAGGGTCGTGCGGTCCGCGGCGCTCGCGGCGGAAGCCGACTGCGTGGCCAGCACCGACATGCGGTCGAGCAGGGTGGCGATGTTGTTCAGCGCGCCGTCCTTGATCTGCAGGGTGGACAACCCGTCGTTCGCGTTGCGGATGCCCTGGTTCAGCACGGCCTGCTGCGACCGGTAGCTGTTGGCGACCGCGAGGCCCGCGGCGTCGTCACCAGACGTGTTGATGCGGAAGCCGCTCGACACGCGCTGGAGGGCCTTCTGGAGGCCCATGTTGGTGACCGTCAGGTTGGCCTGTGCGTTGGCCGCCGAGATGTTGCTGACTACGGAGAACGATGCCATGTGACTCACTCCATCCTTAGAGGTTGCGGCCGGCGTCCTTGCCGGCCCGTCCGCGGGAGGCGACCACCGCCACCCGCCTGTCAGGGAGGTAATCGGGCACCGTGACGGAAGCTTGAGGGCGCCCGTCGCCGGACCTGGCATTCTTCTCGCTCTTGTCGTCGCCAGGAGTGCATGGCATGAGCGAGTTCCTGGTGAACGGACAGCCGATTCCGCTCGAATCCGGCCAGAAAACGTGGGCCGATGTGCTGGCGGCCGTCGATGCCGGCGCCGCGGCGGAGGGCCATCTGGTGACGGCCGTCCGATTCGGGGGTGTCGACCAGCCGTCATTCCGTGACGCGGATCTGAGCACCACCTTGGTGCCTGACGCCGGCGGAATCGAGGTCGAGACCGTGCCCCGCGCGCGGCTGCTCAGGATGACACTCGGGACCGCGGGCCTCAGCCTCCCGGACATCGCCACCGGCGCGTGCCGCGCCGCGACGGCGTACCGGATGGGCCAGCTCGCCGACGCGCACCAGCAACTCGGGACGCTGCTGGCAACGGTGCGCACGCTGGTGGAGCTGACGCTCGCATCGGCGGCGGCTGCGGGCACCGATCTCTGCGATCTGCCGTGCGGTGCCGATACGGCCGCGGGCATCCTCGGCGCCACGGGCGTCGTCCTCGACACCCTGGCGCAGCACCAGCGGGTGGAGGACTGGGTGGCGGTCGCCGACGAGCTCGAATACGCGCTCGCACCCGCGCTGCTTGGCTGGAGCGTCGTCTTCGAGGCGATGCAGGAGCGGTGCGCCGCATGAGCATCCACCTCGAACATCCGGCGCATGGCGTCGCCATGGTCGGCTTCGGCCCGTCGGGCCGCCGCCTCACCTACCGCACCGATACGGACGGCCACCGCGTGACCGTTCACGACGACTTCGGCCGGCTGCAGCTCGCCTTCGGCGGGTGCGGCCGCGGTCCCGGCGCGCTCCACACGCCGCTCGACCTCGCCTTCGTCCATCCGACCTTCCCCGGCGAGCGGCTGCCTCTGTGCGGGCCCGACGCCATCTGGCTGGCCGTGGCCGACTACGGCAACCGCCGCCTCCAGATCTTCGAGATCGACGGTGCCCACGTCGGCACGGTCGCCCTCGACGACCAGCCCGGCATCGGCGCACCGTGCGGGCTCACCTGGCGCAACCCCGTCCTCGAGATCGAAGGCATCGAGGGCGCCCACGCCTTGCTCTATCTGAGCGCCGCGCTCCTGCACAGCACCGAGCACTCGGGTTCGATCGCCCGGCGGCCTCGCGGGTGGCGGCAGGTCAGCCACCTGGTGAACTGAGATGGCGACCACGACCACCTCCGCACCCGCCGCTCCAATCGTGCCGTTCGCGCCCCCTGCGATCGGCCAGGACGAGATCGACGCGGTGGTGGCGGCGCTGCGCTCGGGCTGGCTGTCCACGGGGCCGCGCGTCCAGGAGTTCGAGCGTGCCTTCGCGCGCTACACAGGCGCCCGGCACGCGGTGGCGGTCAACTCCTGCACGGCGGCGCTGCACCTGGCGCTGCTGGCGTCGGGCATCGAACCCGGCGACGAGGTCGTCACCACACCGCTCACCTTCTGCGCCACGGCCAACGTCATCCTGCACGCGGGTGCCACGCCGGGCTTCGCGGACATCGATCCCGAGACGTGGAACCTGTCGCCGGCCGCAGCAAGTGCCGCCATCACCCCTCGAACGCGCGCGATCCTGCCGGTGCACTACGCGGGCCGCCCGGCCGACATCCCGGCGTTCCGGTCCCTGGCCGCGGCGCACAGGCTCGCGCTCATCGAAGACGCGGCTCACGCCGTGGAGGCCCGGGCAGCGGGTCAGAAGATCGGCACGACCGCCGACTACACCTGCTTCAGCTTCTACGCGACCAAGAACCTGACGACCGGCGAAGGCGGGATGCTGACGACCGCCTCGGACGAAGGCGCGCGCTTCGCCCGCGTCGCGGCGCTGCACGGGATGAGCCGAGACGCGTGGGCCCGGTACGACGCGTCCGGCTCGCCGCACTACGACGTCGTCATGCCGGGCTTCAAGTACAACATGATGGACCTCCAGGCCGCGATCGGCCTGGTGCAGCTGGCCGCCCTTGGTCGCCACCTCGCAAGACGCGAGGCGGTCTGGCGGATCTACGACGAGGGCCTCGCCGACCTGCCGGTGACGCGCCCGGCGCCGGTGGGGTCCGGCGACGTCCACGCGCGGCACCTCTACACCATCCTGGTCGAGCCCGATTCGGGCTGGACGCGGGACGCGCTGGTCGGCGCGCTGGCCGCGCGCGGCATCACGACGAGCATCCACTTCCGCGCGCTCCACCTGCACCCCTACTACGCAGCGCGGTTCGGCTTCGTGCGCGGCCAGTTCCCGGTGGCCGAGCGGCTGTCCGACTCGGTCATCTCCCTGCCGCTCTCGGGCGCGATGCCGGACACCAGTGCCCTGCGTGTCGTGGACGCGCTCAGGCAGCTTCTGTTGGGGGGGCGAGACTGACCATGACGCGCGTGTCCCCGGGCCCCGTCGTGTTCTGTGCCGCCGCCGGCCCGCGCCTCGGCTTCGGGCACCTGGTGCGCTGCCGCTCGCTGGCTCGCGCACTCGGAGTCGAGCCCGTCGTCGCCCTGCGCGGCAGCCGATCCACGCGGGAACGTGCCGTGGCGCTCGGCTGCACGCTCGCCGACATCACCGACGCCGCCGGAATTCGCGCGCTCGGCTCGTCGCTCGTCGTGATTGACGATCCCTCGCCGGCTCACGCCGCGCGGTGGCTGCTTCGCGCACGCCGGGCGGGGGTGCCCGTGGCGAGCGTCCACGACCTCGGCCTGGCGTACATCGCCTCGGACCTCCTGATCGACGGAAGCGTGCGCGCCGGAAGGGCGCCGGCGGGATCGTCCCTGCTGTCCGGACCGACCTACGCCATCCTGGACCCGTCGGTGGCGCGCACCCGCCGTACCCGACCTCGCCCGATCCCCGGCCGCGTGCTGATCGCGCTTGGCGGCGGGCATCACGTGCTCACCGCCGCGGCCCGACTTTCGGCAGCGCTGGCCGGCCGTGTGCCGCACGCCGAGCTTCGCGTCGCCCGTGGTTTCGCTGCGCGGCACGCGCTGCCCACGCTGGCCTTCGGCACCTGGTTTGACGCGCCCCGCGGCCTGGCCCGCGAGCTGGCCGAGGCGAGCGTGGCCATCGTCGCCGGCGGCGTGACGCTCTACGAAGCCTGCGCACTCGGCGTCCCGGTCATCGCCCTTGCGGTCACCGCCGCGCAGCGCCAGACCGACCGCGGGCTGGCCCGGCAGGGGGCGGTCGTCGACGGCGGAGGTCCGCCGCTCTCCGACGCGTGTTTCGCCGCCGTTGCCGAGACGATGGTCCGCCTGCTGGCCAGCCGGGCCGTCTGCGCGAGGCAGGCGCTCACAGCCCGCCGGATCGTGGACGGTCGCGGCGCCCACCGTGTGGCCGCCCGGCTGCGGGCGCTCGCCCGCGACGCCCGGGCGGGGAAGGAGGCGCGTCGTGCAGCGTGACTCTCGCGCGGTGATCTTCGACCTCGATGACACGCTGTACCCCCGCCGGCGATTCGTGCTGAGCGGGTTTGCGGCCGTCGCCCGCCGCGTGGAGCGCTCCGGCGATGCCGAGGCTCGCGCGGCCTTTGCGGTCCTGACACGCGCCTTCCGCACGATGCGCGGCCGCGAGCTGCAGGTGCTGGCCGGTCACTTCAATCTGCCCACCTGGATCGTGCCGCAGCTCATCGAGGTCATCCGCGCGCACGAGCCGCGGCTTCGCCTGCCCCGCGCATCGGCGCGAGCGCTCGAGCACCTGAGTCACGGATGGCGGATCGGCGTGGTGACCAACGGGCCGCCCGACATCCAGGCGCGCAAGGTGGAGGCCCTCGGCCTCGCGCCGCTCGTGGACACGGTGGTGTACGCCCATGCCATCGGGCGTGGCTTCGGCAAGCCCGACCGGGCACCGTTCGTCGAGGCCGCTCGCCGGCTGGGCGTGCCGCTGGCGCGGGCGGTCTTCGTCGGCGACGACCCGGTCGCCGACATCACGGGCGCGCAGCAGGCGGGCATGTACGCCATCCGGATGCTGCGGCCGGGGGCACGAGTGTGCGAGGCGGCCGGAGCCGCCGATGCCGTGGTCGAATCGATTGACGAGGTGCCGTCGGTGGCAACGGAGCTGATCGACGGACGGAGGGCATATGTCGTTTGACGGGCAAGGCTTCCAGATTGGCACCCAGACGATTGGCGCAGCCGGACGATTGTTCGTCATTGCCGAGATCGGGCTCAACCACGACGGATCGACCGAGCGGGCCCTGGCGCTGGTGGATGCGGCGGCGGCGGCCGGGGCCTCGGCCGTCAAGCTGCAGACCGTCGAGGCCGCCGCCCTGGTCTCGACCAACGCCCCCGCACCGGCACACGTCGACGCGGAATCGATGGTCGAGTTCTTCGCGCGGTTCGAGCTCGACGAGGCGGCTCACCGCGCGGTGATCGCGCGCGCGCGCCAGCACGGGCTGGCGGTGCTTGCGACACCGCTCTCAGAAGCCGCCGTGGACCTGCTGGAACAGGTGGGCATCGATGCCTACAAGATCGCGAGCGGCGACATCACGTGGCCCGGCCTCATCACGCGCGCGGCCCGGACGGGGCGACCGATGATCATGTCGACGGGCATGTCGGATCTGCACGAGGTGGCACGCGCCGTCTCGTGGGCCCGCGACGGTGGAGCCGCCGGCGTCGCCCTGCTGCACACGGTGTCGGCCTACCCCACCCCGACGGGCAGCGAGAACCTGCGCGCCATCGCCACGCTCAGCCGCACGTTCGAGGTCCCGGTGGGGCTCTCCGACCACGGTGCCGACGGCTTCTCACTGCCGCTGGCCGTGGCCCTCGGCGCGTGCATCTACGAACGCCATCTGATGCTGCGCTCCGACGATCCCGTCGTGGATGCGGCGGTGTCGAGCACGCCGGGCACGCTGGCGGCGCTCGTGCGGGCGGCCGCCCGCACCCACGCCGCCCTGGGCACGGGCGAGAAGACATGTGATCGGGCCGAGCGCCCCAATCGGATCCCGAGCCGGCGTGCGCTCTACGCGAGGCGGGCGCTGCGGTCAGGGCACCGTGTCCAGCCGGGCGACGTCATCGCCCTGAGGCCCGGCGTCGGCCTGCCGCCCGATCGCGCGGGCGACCTCATCGGTCGCCTGCTCCCGCGCGATCTCGCAGCCGGCGCCCCGTTCCTCGAGGGCGACCTCATCGGGAGCCATCGCGAGGCGGCGCATGTCGCGTAACGTCCTCATCACCGCGGCCTCCCGACGGGTGCCGCTCGTTCAGGCCTTCCAGCGGGCACTCGCCGAGTCGGGCCGCGGCGGTGCTGTCGTCGTCACCGACGTCAACCCGCTCTCGCCCGCGGTCTACGTCGCGGACCAGGCCTTCCGCGTGCCGCTGGCCACCGATCCGGGCTACATCGACCAGATCGTGAACATCGCCGTCGCCGAGGGCGTCGGCCTGGTCATCCCCACCATCGACGACGAGCTGCCGGTATTCGGCCGGGCGCTCGATCGGTTCGCCGAGCGCGGCATCTGCGTGGCCGTGTCGGCGCCCGACACGACCGAGCTCTGCGACGACAAGCACCGCACCTGCCTCGCCTTGAGCACGCAGGGCATTGCCGCGGCGCCCTCGTGGCTCCCCGGCAGGCTCCCGGCCGACCCACCCTTTCCCCTGTTCATCAAACCCCGGCGCGGCCGCGGTGGCGTCGGCGCGCACGCTGTCCGGAACCGGCGCGAGCTCGAGTTCTTCCTCGACTACGTGCCCGACCCCGTGGTCCAGGCCTATCTCGATGGCCCCGAGTTCACCATCGACATGCTCTGCGATTTCGGCGGCCGCCCGTTGTCGGTCGTGCCCCGCCGGCGCGACGTCATCCGCGCGGGCGTGATCGATCGTGGCTGCACGGTTCGCGACGCCCGGCTCATCGACGTGGCTCTCGCCTGCGCGGGCGCCTTGTCGCTGGTGGGCGCGGTCAACATCCAGTGCCGCATCGTCGACGGCCGGCCCGTGGTGTTCGAGATCAACCCGCGATTTTCGGGCGGCATTCCGCTGACGATCGCGGCGGGCGCCGACTTCCCGCGGATGCTCCTCGATCTGGCCTGGGGACGGCCCGTCAGGCCCGCGATCGGACGCTTCCGCGATGGGCTGTGGATGACCAGCTTCGAGTCGGCGTTCTTCCTGGACGAGTCCTGCGTCGCGCTGCCGGCCCACTCACCCGCGTCATCGGTGGAGGCCGTCGCATGATCCGGCCCGGGATTGTCCTGCAGGCCAGGATGGGATCGGTCCGGCTTCCTGGGAAGGTCATGGCCCCGGTGAGCGGAACGCCGATCGTCGCGCACTGCATCGGGCGGCTGGCCGCGTCGGGACTGCCGGTCATCCTGGCGACGACCGAGCGGCCGGAGGACACCGTGCTGTGCGAGACGGCCCGTCGGCTCGATGTGCCGGTCGTGCGTGGGCCGGCCGACGATGTCCTGGCGCGCTTCGTCCTGGCGGCCTCCACCTTCGCGCTCACGCACCTGGTGCGCGCGACGGCCGACAACCCGGCCGTCGATCTCGACGCGCCCCGACGCACCTTCGACCTGCTGTGGCGGACGGGCGCCGACTACGTGCGCGAATCCGGACTGCCGGTCGGTGCGGGGGTCGAGGCCTGCACCGCGAGCGCGCTGCGACTGGCGCACGCCACGACCAGCGACGCGTACGATCGCGAGCACGTCACGCCCTTCCTGCGCCGAGGCGCGCAGGTCGTGTCGCTCGAGGCGCTGGCGCCGGCCCCGCTGCGCCGCGGCGATGTCCGGCTGACCGTGGACCGGCCGGACGACCTGGCCGCCGTCCGAGCCCTTTTCGATCTCATCGGCGACGACGCGCCGCTGGCACCGCTGGCTGCGTTCATCGACGCGGCCGATCGCATCCGCGGCTGCCACCTCGCATCGGGAGCGTACGGACTGTGAAAAAGATCAAACCTCGCCGCGATATCGCGGCCATCGTGGGCGTGGGGCTCATCGCGACCGTCGTGGTGCTGGCCCAGCTGGCCGAGGGTGGGCGCCTGCGCGCACTGCTGCAGCCGACGGCGGCCCTGGTGGTCTTCGGCGGCTCGGCCGCCGCACTGGTCCTCAGCTTTCCCATGGCCCAGCTGCGCCGCGCCGCCGTCGCGGTCCGCAAGGCGTTCCACCACGTGCCGCGATCGGACCAGGCGTTGGTCGCCCGCTTCGAGCAGTACGCGGTGCGCGTGCGCCGTCGTGGCACTGCCGCGCTCGAGCCCGAGATCGCCGGGACGACCGACCCCTTCCTCGGCCGCGCGCTCGAGCTCGTCGTGGACGGCGTGGACGCCCACGAAATCCGGCGCGCGCTCACGACGTTCAACCGCGCCACCGAGGACGCCGACGAAGAGTGCGCGATCGTCCTCGAAACCGCGGCAGGATACGCGCCGACCCTCGGGATCCTCGGCGCCGTGCTGGGGCTGATCCGCGTGATGGAGAACCTGGCTACGCCCGCCGCGGTGGGCTCCGGCATCGCCGTGGCCTTTGTTGCCACCGTGTACGGTGTGGGCTCGGCCAACCTCGTGCTGCTGCCGCTGTCCTCGCGCTTGCGCGCGCTCGGCCGCCACGCCGCCGTCGAGCGGGAGCTCATCACCGAGGGCGCCGTCGCTCTGCGCCAGGCCCTGCATCCCCGCGTCGTCGAGGCCCACCTGGATGGATTCGTCCGCGACCGGCGGTCGCGCGACAAGGAGGGCGCGGCATGAGACCGCCCTCGCGCCATCCCCGACGTGCGCCGCACGATCGGTGGCTCATCCCCTACGCCGACTTCGTCACGCTGCTCTTCGCGTTCTTCACGGCGCTCTACGCGGTGACCGCGGTGGACGCCACGCGGCTGCCCACCATGGCCGAGGGCCTGCGCGCCGCGATCGGGGCCGAGGCCGAGCCCCTGGAGCCAACGCCCCCTGTCCCCACACCCGCCCCCGCGCCGGAGAACCTCGCGCCACGCCCGGCCGACGTCCGAGACGCGATCGAGCGCGCGCTCGGCGAAGACCTCGCCGCAGCGCGGCTCGAGTTGATCGAGGATCGCCGGGGTCTCGTCCTCGCCATCCCCGAGGCGCTCTCCTTCGACACCGGCAGCGCGGAACTCTCGGGCGTCGCCGCGCAGTTGATGGGCCGCGTGGCCGGCGTGCTGAGGACGTTGCCCAATGCTGTGCGCGTCGAGGGCCACACCGACGACACCCCCATCCACACCCCGCGCTTCACGTCGAACTGGGACTTGTCAACCGCGCGCGCGACCGAGGTGGTCGCCTTCTTCATCGGCGCGGGTCTGGCGCCGAATCGCCTGTCGGCGGCCGGCTACTCCGAATACCACCCCCGTGCGGGCAACGACACGGCCGAGGGCCGCGCCCGCAACCGCCGGGTGGACATCGTCCTTCTCAACGAGGCGACGCGGGTGTCCGAGGAACCCGCTTCCGCAGGCAAGGTCGAGCCATGATTCCGCTCACCGACCACGACATCGAACGGATTCTCGGGCGACCGGTGCGCAGACTGCTGAGCGCGGGCGACCGGCGGGCCTTCGCGAAACGACGGGTGCTCATCACCGGAGCGGGCGGATCCATCGGATCCGAGCTGGCGCGCCAGGTGGCCGCGTGCGGGCCCGCGCGCCTGATCCTGGTCGATCAAGCCGAGCACAGCCTGTTCCACATCGAGCGCCGGATCCGAGCACTGGCGCCCGCGGTGCCGCTCGATGTCGAACTCGCGGACGTCGCGCACACGAACCTCGGGCCGATCTTCAGGGCGGCGCGCCCGGAGGTCGTCTATCACGCGGCCGCCTACAAGCACGTGACGATGGTCGAGCGTGCCGTCTGCGCGGCCGGCGGCGTCAACGTTGTCGGTACCGTGGCGGCGGCGGAGGCCGCCCGCGACGTGGGCGCACGCTTCGTGCTCATCTCGTCGGACAAGGCCGCCAGGCCGCGCAGCGTAATGGGCGCGACCAAGCGGCTCGCGGAGCTGGCCGTCATGGCCCGGGCCGAGAGGACCTTCCAGCCCATCGTCGTGCGCTTCGGGAACGTGCTCGGCAGCAGCGGCAGCGTCCTGCAGCTGATGCGCGAGGCCATACGCGAAGGGCGGCCCGTGCCCATCACCGACGCCGACGCGACCCGCTACTTCATGTCGGCCGGCGAGGCCGCGTCGCTGGTGATGAAGGCCACGCTGCTCTCTCGACGAGCCGAGACCTACTGGCTCGACATGGGGGAGCCGGTGCGGATTGGCGACATCGCCGCCCGCGTCCTCGCGCTCGAGGCCGAGGCCGGCTATGCGCCGACCCCGATTGCCATCATCGGGCTGCGTCCGGGCGAGAAGCGGAGCGAGGACCTGACGACCCAGGGCCTGCGGATGTGCCGCACGAGGCATCGCCGAATCTGGGTCGCCCGGCAGGCGCCATTCGACGGTCCCCGCATCCGGGTGGCTGTGAACCGGCTGCGGGACTCCGTCGCCACCGGGGACGCGCTCGACGCGCTGGCGGCGCTGGCGGCGGCGGTTCCCGAGTTCGTGGTGAGCGACCAGGCCTGGGCCCTCGCGCGCGCGCAGTCGTCACACGCGGCGGCCCCCGCGCGCCCGGCTGCGGCGCGGAGGGCCAGCTGATCGTGCGCATCCTCCACCTGACGACGTTCCTCCAGGGCGGCGCGGGCATGGTCATCACCTCGCTGGCAGAGGCGCAGGTGCGCGAGGGCCACGCACTGGCCGTGCTGACGTCCCGTTCGGGGGCGCCCGGGTATGGCAACTACCCTGCCTACCTCGATCGGCTGGCCGTGGCCGGAATTCGGGTGGCGGCCGTGGACTCGCTGTTCGACCGGCGCCTCGAGGCGCAGGCGCCTGTCGCACATTACCTCGACGACGCGCTCGGCGGGGCGGGCGCGTTCGACATCCTGCACGCACATGCCGCGGTGCCAGGTGCGGTGGCGAGGGCCGCGGTGCGGCGGTCGGGCCGCCGCGTGCCCGTGCTCCAGACCATGCACGGCTGGGGCATCGCGAAGACGCCGGCACAGAGCGCCGCCGATGTGCGGGCCATGAACCACGTGGATCGGCTGGTGGTGCCGGCGCGCACGTCGGCCGCCCTGCTGCAGTCACTTGGCGTCAGGACGGCGCACATGGCCGTGGTGCCGTACGGCGTCGCGCCCGCGCCGGCGCCGACCGTCACCGACATCCACGTCCAGCACATGCGTGCGTGGCGCAGGCAGGGCGACCTGGTGGTGTGCTGCATCGGCACGCTCGGCGAACGGAAGAACCAGGCGCTGCTCGTCGAGGCGCTGGCGCGTGTCGCGCCGGGCGTGTCGATACAGGCGGTGTTCGTCGGTGACGGGCCGGTGGATTCGCTCCGGCGCCGCGCGGAGGCACTCGGCGTCGCCGACCGCGTGCACCTGATCGGCTACCAGCCGGATGCCCGGCTCTACCTGCGCGAGTCGCACCTGCTGGCGCTGCCGTCCCGGGGCGAAGGCCAGCCCCTGGCGGTGCTCGAAGCCTTCTGCGACGGCGTCCCCGTGCTGGCCAGCCGCATTCCCGAGCTTGCCGAGCTCGTGGAGGACGGCCGCACGGGGTGGCTCTTCGACCCGGAGGATGCGGGCGCTCTGGCCGCCGTGCTGTCACGGGCCGCCGTCGCGCCGGGGCCGATGCGCGCGCTGGCCGCGCACGCGCGGGCCACATACCACGACCGGTTCACCGTCGAGCGCATGGTGGCCGGCTACCTGCACGAATACGAGAGGGCTTCATGATTACGGACGCGTCCACGCATCGCTACGCCAACGACTGGAACGCTTACAGCGCGGCCTGGGACGAGCAGTACGGCGGCCGGTACCGCCATCTCGGCGACGAGTGGTGCGACGACGGCACGGCCGACCGCGCGCACGAGCGCCGTGTGACGGACCTGGTCGAGCCGTGGATACGGCCCGGGACTCGTGCGCTGGAGATCGGTCCGGGCGGGGGCAAGTGGACCGTGCGCCTGGCGCCGCGCGTCCACTCGCTGATCGTCTTCGACGTGGCCGATGCGATGCTCGCGCGGACGCGACAGCGATGCGAGGCCGAGGGGCTCGCGAACGTCTCGTTCGTGCTCGGCGACGGCCACGGCCTGACGGGCGTCCCCGATGAGTCGCTCGACCTCGTGTTCAGCTACGACGTCTTCGTGCACATCGCACTCGAGGACACCGTGGCCTACATCGACGAGCTGGTACGCGTGCTGGCGCCGGGAGGCGCGGCCATCGTGCACCATGCCGTGGCCGAGACCGCTGCCGCAGGGAACCGGATCGAATCGCACAACGACTGGTATCGCGACCGCTCTCACACGCTGGGGCAGTACTACTATCACTCCCGTGAAGGCCTCCGCCGCGCCTACGAGCGCGCCGGCTTCGAGATCGTGGAGTCGTGGGACTCGTACTGCACGGCCGTCTTCACCGTCCGCAAGGAGGCCGACAGCGTCGTGCCGCGGATGGAGCGGGCGCTGCGCCGGGCCGCCGTGGCCACGACGCCCGAGGAGCTGCGCGCGGCCGCCGTCGCCTTCGAGCGCGCCCTCGACGAGGCTCGCGACCGGCTGGCGCCCCTGGTGGCGTCGCTCGATGGCACCATGCCCGGGCTGAAGCGCTACGCGATCCTGCAGCGGATGCGCCGGCTCGTCCGCGGCTGAGGAACGCCCCGGCGTCGCCACGCGTCCTGCCATGATCAACCTCGTCCTCGCCTCGCTGTTCAACCTGCGGCGTCACCTCGCGGAGCCGCGGCGGATCGTCGTGCTGCTCGATGCCGAGGCCGGCATCGGCGCGGCCGAGTACCTGCGCTGCCTTCGCCCGTGGTCGGCGGCGGTCACGGTCATCGGCGCCGTAGAGGCCGATGCCTCGACGGTCTCCGCGCTGGCCAGTTCGCCGGCCCTCGGCAACGCCGATATCGTCGTCGTCGTCGTCTCACGCGACACCGGCCTGACCCGAGTCGTCCGCGACGCCTGCACGGTCGCGGGGCGCGTGTGCGTGGACGCGTCCCTCGCCCCCGAGGGCAGTCGAGACCTGGCGCTCTTCCAGGAAGTGCTGCACCACGACATCGAGCTGGGCGGACACAACGACTGGACGGGCGGCGATTCGCAGTTCGGCGCCGCCGTCCTGCGCACGCTGAGCGCGGTCCATTGCCGGAGCCGGTTTCCCGGCTACGTGGAGCGACACCTCCCCGCGCTTCGGCAGGCGGATCAGCGGATCCGCGCGCTCGACGTGGGGTGCGGCGCCGTGTCGCGCCTGCGCTGGGGCGCGCTGAACGGCCTGATGACGGTGACCGCGTCGATCCGCTGTTGGACATGTACGCGATCGTCCGCGAACGCCATGGGCTGAGCCTGCTGCCCGACGTCCGGTGTGCGCACGAAGTCTGCGTCGGTGCCGAAGCCATGGGGCGCGCCCTGGCGCCAGCCAGCTTCGACTTCGTCTGCTGCGCGAACGCGCTCGACCACACCGAGGATCCCGTCGCCGTCACGCGCGCCGTCGCGCAGGTCCTCAGGCCCGGCGGTCTCCTGGCCATCGAGGTCTTCACCCGGGAGGGCTCCCGCGAAGGGTGGTGGCAGCTCCACCAGTTCGACATGTATGTGGACGACCGGAACGAGCTCGTCTGCGAGACGCGGGCGGGGGTGGTCAGGCCCATCGTCGCGAGCGGCTGCGGGCTCGTGGTGCGGGAGATCGTGTCGAGCAGCACGACGATGACGATCGCAATCGCGGAGCGTCTGGCCGCATGACCAGGGGTTCGGAATCACAATCGACCCCCATGAGCGGCGGGGCGGCGTGATGGGGGAGGCGCCCGGCTGTCAGGCAACGGCCACGAAGTCGCGGTCGGCCTGATAGCCCAGGGCCGAGAGCTGCCGCGCGATGGCCTCGCGGCCCGGCGCCGAGGCAACCGCGATGAAGGTCACCCCGCGCGCGGGCAGCGTGGCGGGATCCACCACCGGCACGTCGTCAATCCGGTGATCCCAGCGCGTGCGGTCGTTGTCGGCGAAGCAGTCGACGCCGACGCCGAGGCTGCGGAGGTGCGTCAGGGCCCTCCGCCCGCCCTGTCCCGTCCCGAAAATCGCCACGCGCAGGCTGTTGCGGACGTCGGCGGGCGCGCGCAGCGCCCAGGGGATCGCCAGCTCCAGGCGCAGTCGTCCGGCTTCGGCTGCCGCCGCCTGGCAGCGCCGCCACGCTTCGTCGGCCTCGGACTGCAGGCGCCGCGCGACCGCGTCGAGCCCGTCGAGCGCGCGCGCCTGCCGTTCGGCGCGCCCGGTCATCGACTCGGCGATCTGCGACCACAGGATGCCCGGGCGATCGGCGGCGTGCGGCAGCAGGTGCAAGCCGGCCGCGCACTGACTCGCCAGGTCCACCACCACGGCCGCCTCTCGCAGGCCGAACAGGACCGGCCGATCGCGGTCGGCCATCATCTCGCTCCACGGCCGGTGGAGTGCACGTTCGGCGTGATCGACACCGGCGCGCCACCATCGGGCGGCGGCGTCCAGGTCGCGCGCCTGCGCCGCCAGCCAGCCGAGCAGCCAGCAGGCACTCACGGTCTTGGTGGCGAGCAACGGGTTGAAGGCCAGTGGATCGGCCTTGGCACAGGCGGTGAAGGCGCTCACCGCGCGCGCCCCGTCACCCCTGCTCATGGCGGCCAGGCCCTGCACATAGCGCAGCGAGATGTGCCATCGGGCCACGTGGGGACCGGTGGCCGGTAGGTCGCAGTAGCGATCGATCGCGGTGAGGGTCTCGGCGGTCACGCCCTCGGGACTCGACAGCTGCGCGTACGCGCGGACGCACAGTGCCGCGCCCCGATCGGCGCTCCCCGCCGATGACGCCTCGAGCGCCAGGCGGGCAAGCCGATCGCGCAGCTCCGCCGACTCGGTGCGGAGCCCCATCGAGACGAGCGCCCGCACGAGCCACGGGTGCTCGTAGTGCCCGGCGAAGTCGATGAGCGTGGGCGGAACGGCGGGCGGCGCCGGCTGCCATCGCGTCGCCACCGGATCGGCCACGGCGCCCAGGGGCGGTGTCATGCCCACGGCGAGCCACCACTCGGCCTCGTCCGGGCGCGCCGCGGCATCCCACAACGCGCGCCCGGCGCCGGGCAGCTTCATGCCGCCACCGGCCGTCTGCCCGAACACGTGCTCCAGCAGCAAGTGCCGGCCGCAGAGCGCCTCGAGCCGCTCGCGATTGAAGACGTGCAGGTGGTGCGGGTTCGGATCCTGGCCGTGCTCGTCCAGCCATTCGTTGGGGACCGAGCAGACGAAGCGCCCGCCTGGCGTCAGCAGGCGGCGGCAGTCCGCGAGGAAGCGATCGGGATCCTGGAGGTGCTCGACGGTCTCGAAGCTCACGATCACGTCGAACGAGGACTCTGGAAGATCGCCGAGCGTGGCCAGGTCGCGTGCGGCGAACGAGAGCCGTGGCTGCGCGGCGGCGTAGTGCTCCGAGGCATAGGCGACGGCGGGCGGGTCCACGTCGAGGCCGAGGACCGACTCGGCCAGGGTGCCGTCGGCCAGCACGCGGCTCCCGTAACCCATGCCGCAGGCGGCATCCAGCACCCGATCGCCGGGGCGCACGAATCGCCGCGCCCACATGTAGCGCGCCACGTGCGCGTCGGCCCGGCGACCGACCTCGCGCAGCATGTCCATGTGAAGATCGCGTCCCGGAGCCAGGTCGCCGAGCCCGGCGCCCCAGGTCACTGCCGCCGGTATCGGCTCGAAGAGCAGCAGCGCGTCCGATTCCCGTTCGAGCGCGGCGTAGTCGACGACCTGCTGGCAGAGCGGGTGCTTGCGCCACCCGTGACGGAGGATGCGGCGCTCCCACTCGTCGCGGGGCCCGTCCACGGACGCCACGAGCACGCGTGGTGATCGCGCGCCCAGGTCGGCCATCAGCCTCGCGACGTCAGCCTCCGAGGGCGTGCCGCGCAGGCCGTCGAGCCAGATCAGATCGACCGGGGCCCGGTCCCCGGGATTGCCGATCGCGCCGGCCCGTGCGGGGACGCCGCGGCGCCGCCACGCCTGGAGCGTCGCCTCGACATTGCCACCGGCCACGAGCACCTTGCCCCCCCCGCATGCCGAGAGCACGCGATCCACGCGATCGAACGCGGCGTTGTCGCCCGCGCTGGTCACGGCAGCACCACCTGTGCGGTCACGCCCGACACCGACACCGGCTCGAGGAAGTGCACGAAGTGTTCGGCATGCGACAGGCCCATGTTCTCGAGCTGGTTGAAGATGGCGCCCTTCCCGGCCTGCGAGGCGACGATCACCAGGTCGTAGTCGCGCGCCTCGAGCGCCGCCGGAGGCCGCACGCCCAGGCCGTGGGCCTCGGTGTGCCAGACGCCGGCGTTGTTGTCCACGAGGTACTCCACGGTCCATCCGCAGCGCGCCGCCAGCTTCAGGGCGGCCCGTCCTCCTTCGCCGGCGCCGAACACGACCGCGCGCCGCACATGATCCAGCCGCGCCGTGCCCGGCGATCCCGGCGGCGCCTGCGCCGGCGGGTGCGCGAGGTGCAGCAGCCCGCGCAGCGCCGGCGGGATGTGCTGGAAGTAGGGCCGAAGAGCCCGCATCCGGTTCGCGTGCTGCGAGGTGGTGTTCAGCATGCCCTGCCCCTGGCGGTAGCGCACCAGCGGCTCGGGCACGACCACCAGCCGGCAGCCGGCGAGGGTCGCGCGCGCGAGGAACTCCCAGTCCTCGCAGCCGATGCCCACATCCTCGGTGAACCCGCCGATCCGGCCGAACACCGCCCGCCGCACGAACGCGTTGGCATCGCCGAAGCTGTTGCGCGTCACCCCGGGCGAGACCGCCGCACCGAGGAACGGCCAGCAGTAGGTCCCCTCGTCTGAGGTGCTCGGTTCCGTCCCCTGGAAGACCCTCAGGAAGCAGGTGAGGATGTCGGCGCCGCTCGCCGTGGCCGCGCGAACGAACGTGCTCACCTCGTGCGGCTCGGCGATGTTGTCGTCGTCCATGAAGAGGACGTAGGTGCCGCGCGCCTCGCGGATGCCCGTATTGCGGGCCGCGCCCAGGTAGCGGTTCGGCTGCCGGACGATGCGCCAGCCGCGGGCCTCGAATTCCTCCTCGAGCGACGCCACGAACCGCACGGCCTCAGGCGCGTCGCTGCCATCGTCCACGAGAACGACCTCGAGGGCCGGATAGTCCTGGCGCCGGATCGACTCGAGTGCCTGCGCGAGCAGCGCCGGCCGGTTGAAGTGCGTGACGACAATGGACACCAGCGGCGTGTAGGTCGGCCGCAGCCTGACCGGCCGGCCCCGGCGCGCGTGCGCGTGCCACTCCAGCCAGTCGCGGTTCGCCAGTTCGAACGCCACGCGCGGCTTCACGGAGCGGGCCCCCATGAGCAGCGCCCGCTGCAGGTGACCCGCGATGGAGGCGGGCGTGAGGTCGAACAGCACCGCGTCCTGATCGTCGTCGCGAATCATCTCCGGAATGCCGCCGGTGTTCGACGCGAGGAACGGGATGCCCGCTTCCAGGCACTCGAGCACCGTGTAGGGAAGGTTGTCGATGCGGGAAGGCAGCACGGCCAGCCGCCCCGGCTCCGCGAGGTAGGCCAGCGCCCCGTCCCGGTCACGCTCGCCGACGATCTGCCAGCGGAACGGCCAGCGCTCCGCGCGCTGGCCGAGGTAGGTCTCGCTCGGCACGCCGCCCACGGTCGCGGGCTTGCCGAGGAACGTCACGCACGGCACGGCCACGCCGCGGCTCACGAGCCGATCCAGCGCGTCGCAGAACACGTCGAGCCCCTTGCGCGTCTCGAGACGGCCGAAGAACACGAGCTCGCGGATGGGCATCGGCGGCGCGGGCGGCGCGGCGTCACGGCCGGCGCCGAGCACCACGTACTGCCGCGTGATCACGCGGCGTGGCAGCCGCCAGCCCTCTCGACGCATCCACTGCACCATGTGGTCGCTGGGGCTCCACAGCACGTCGGCCAGGGCCACCGACTGGCGCTCCATGAAGTCCACCTCGATCTCCTCGGCCGACGCGAGCTCGTTCATCCCCTCCTTGTGCCAGAGCACCGGGCTGTGGGCCCCGACACAGACGAGCGAGTCCTGCAACGCCAGTCCCTGCCGCTTCGCCGAGAGCGCGTAGAACGCGATGCCGCGCCACTCGTGCACGTGCACCACGTCGAAGCTCCGGTCCCGGAGCCAGCGATGGACGGCGTGCGCGATCCGCATCGACGAGTGGCCGCGGACGTCGAGATCGTCGGGCACCGGTACGAACTCGATGCCCATGCGCCGGTACTCCTCCACCCAGTGGTCGATGGTGTGGTGCTCGCAGTACCGGCCGAGCGCGTAGAGCACCGTCACGTGGTGCCCCGCGTTGGCGAGCAGACGCGCCAGCGAGTAATAGGCCGTGCCGATCCCCCCGTTCCTGATGGGGCCGACGATGTCGCAGGTGACGATGCAGATGGTCATGAGAGATCCGTCGAGGGCGTGTGTGCGGGCGTTGGAGGTGGAGGCTCGACTGTCGGTTTCGGGGCTCGCGCGAGCTGCCAGGCCCTGTACTCCGGCCCGGCGAGGGCCGCGCGAAGCGCCTCGGCATCGGCGGCCGGGTCCGGCGAGGCCCAGTCATCCGGAAACCGCCACTGATGTCGCTCGAGATCCGCAATCCGCTCGAACAGCGCGCGCGGATCCCTCGAGGGCCGATGAGCGGACGCCAGCCGTGCCTGCACCAGATCGAGGTCGAGACCTGGATGGGCCGCGAGGGACGTGGCGGCGCTCCCCTGGTGAATGGTTGGTCCGTGCAGGATGCCTGCGCCAGTCGCGTTGACCACGCGGATCGACGATGCGGCGTCGGCGCGCGAGGTCAGCCAGTCGCGAAAGGCCACCAGGTGCGCGGCGGTGCGCGTGGGCCGGCCGTGCACATCGGGCTCGGTGACCGTCGGCCAGCGATCCATCAGCACGTCGAACGCGCGCTCGTAGGTGTCGCCGCCCGCCACCCAGCTCGCCCACTGCGCCTCGAGGGTGGTGCCGCGGCAGTATGGCCGGCCGCCGGTGAAGGCGAGGTCCGTGCCGGCAAACACCACCGGATCGCAGCCCATGCGCAGCACCAGGTCGAGCGCGGCCGTCACGACCGAGCCCCAGACGTTCAGGTGCAGGCGATCGATGCCCGCCGCGCGCAGCCACGGCCACGGTGCGTGGTTGCCGATCCGAACGAAGAACGTGCGCCCCTCGAAGTATGCAAATGCCGGGGGGTGGAGGCTGGCTTCGGCCACCAGCCAGGTCCGGCGCGGCTCGTGCAACCCGCCCAGGTGACAGGCGTTGGCGACGCTGGGGTCGATCGCCACCGCCAGCTGCGGCTCGAGGCCAATCGAGAGCAGCGGCCGCACCGCCGTGTCGCAGGCCACGATCAGCGCGCGATCGCGCACCAGGTGCACATCGTTGATGTTGTGATCGAGGGAGGGCCCCGCCGCCACGATGACGGCCGGCGTGCCGGCAAAGAGCCCCTCCAGCGCTACCGCGTCGCCCTCGCGCGTCATGCGGGCCGCGTTCGCCAGCGTGTGCCGGAGATAACGGCCGGCGAGCGCGCGCCTGGCCTGCTCGTTCGAGGCGGCCTCGAACCGCAGCCGCTCCGCGGCCGCACGCGCGTCGCGGATCCGATCTGGCCAGATCTGCGCGAGCACCGGGTGCACGTGGACGGGCGCCGTGTCCACGCCCGGCACCAGGCGCGCGACGGCGGCGAGCCCGTCGTAGCCAGGCCCAGCCAGCAGCGCCAGGCGCCCCGCCTCGATACGCCGCCGCCAGTCGCGCCGCTCGAGCAGAAGGTGCGCGAGTGTCACGTCGGGCTCGAGGACGACGACCCGCGTCCTCGCCTCGCGGCTCTCCATCGCGTCGAGGACGTAGCCAAGGCCGCTGCCCACCAGGATCACGGTCTCGGGCTGCCCGGCCAGGACGGTTTCGTCAGCCCAACGGGCGGCGTCGGCCAGCGGATCGCGCGCGCTCAGCAGGCGCACCCATCGGGCGTCACCCGCCTCGACCTCCACCGTCGGGCGCTCGCCCTCGGCGAGCGGCGGGCGGACGCGCACCGGTCCCTCCCGATCGCCGGGCAGACGAATCCCGAAACGGCGCTCGAGCGCCTGCACATTGTCGGAATGCACGGTCGCCATCGATTCTCTCGGAGCCCGCGTGGGCGATGAGGAGTCGGCCAACCGACACCTATCGTCGACCGTCCGTCGCCCAGGGCCGGGACGCACGCAAGAACCCGCGCATTCCCGGCCTGTTCGCAGGCCGTACCCCGTGCCGGGGGCAAGCCGCGTGCCGCTTCAAGAAGTTCCCGCGGCCGCCGATTCCCCCATGGCAGGAGGACGACGTGGACGGGTGCATTTCGCAAGGGGTGAGGGATCAGGCCAGTCGCGCGTGGCGCGTGACGACGGCATTCGCCGAGACGGCCGTGGGATCGACGGCGGCACTCGAGAGCCTGCTGGCATGTCTCTATCGGGACGACACCGAGGGCCTCGGCCATCTGCGACGCGTGGCCGAGCTCGCCATACGGATCGGCGAAGAGCTGGGCCTCCCGGCCGAGGACATGGCAGACCTGCAGCGCGCCGCGCTTCTGCACGACATCGGCCGCTTCGCGCTGCCCGACCCGCCGGCGCTGGCGGCCACCCGTCGGGACGCAGCCACGCTGCAGCGCCGGGCCGCCCAGGTGCAGATGGCCTGCGCCATCACGGCGGACATCCCCTTCCTCGCGCCGGCCTCCGCCATGCTCGCGGCGTCGGTCGAGTGCTTCGACGGCTCCGGCTATCCGGAGGGGCGCCGCGGCGAGGACATCCCGCTGCCGGCGCGCGTGCTGCACCTGGCCGACACGCTCGACACGCTCAACGCCATCTGCGACGCGCTGGCCGCGCCGGCCGAAACCGCCGGTGCCGAAGTCGTGCGACAGACCGGTTCGCGGTTCGATCCGGAGGTGGTCTCAGCCTGGCTGCGGAGCGAGGTGGCCGTGCCGCCGGCGCTCGTACCGTGGTGGTCGTCACCGGCGCGCTGGAACTAGCGCGGGTGCTGAGGGGAACAGAGGCAAGGACATGTTGCTGATCGTCGGTCTCGTGGTCGTGCTGGGCTCGGTGGTGGGAGGGTACCTGATGGCCGGCGGCCATTTGATCCTGCTGCTCCAGCCTTCGGAGTTCGTCATCATCGGCGGCGCGGCCGCGGGCAGCCTGCTCATCAGCACGCCGCCCAAGGTGCTCTCCAAGCTGCTCGGCCAGTGCCGCCTCCTCATCCAGCCGGGCCTGACCGCGCAGGACTATGCCGACCTGCTCGCGATGATGTACCAGGTGTTCCGCCAGGCGCAGTCCGGCATCATGACGCTCGAGTCCCACTTCGACAACCCGGAACAGAGCAGCATCCTGTCGAAGTACCCCAAGTTCCTGGCCCGCCACCATTCGGTGGCGTTTCTCGCCGACTCGATCAAGGTGATCATCGTCGGCGGCATGCACCCGCACGACCTCGAGTCCCTGATGGACGAGGACCTCCAGGTCCACCACGAGAGCGAGCGGGGCCCGTCAGGCGCGCTGACCAAGGTGGCCGATGCCCTGCCAGGCCTGGGGATCGTCGCAGCGGTGCTGGGCATCGTGATCACGATGCAGGCCATCGACGGCCCGCCCGAGGAGATCGGGCATCACGTGGGCGCGGCGCTGGTGGGCACCTTCCTCGGCATCCTCATGTCGTACGGCTTCGCGCAGCCGGTCGCCACCAGCCTCGAACACCGCGTGGCCGAGGACGGTCGCTACGAGCTGTGCATCAAGGCCGGCGTGATGGCGACCTTCAAGGGCCTGCCACCAGCCATCGCGGTGGAGTTCGCGCGACGCGTGCTGCCTCACGAGGTCCGCCCGAGCTTCGAGGAGACCGAGCGGCTGTGCCGGGCCTCACGAACCGAAGCGGCGGCGGCCTGACCATGAAGAGCGCGGCCCCCATCGTCATCGTCCGCAAGAAGCAAGGGCACCACGGCGGCCACCACGGCGGCGCGTGGAAGGTGGCGTACGCCGATTTCGTCACGGCCATGATGGCGTTCTTCCTGGTGATGTGGCTGGTGACGCAGAGCCAGGACGTGCGCGCCTCGGTGGCCGGCTACTTCCGGGAGCCGGGCGTGTTCGACTACGAGAAGTCCACGGGCATGCTGCCCGGCGGGCGTCCGGGGGTGGAGCCGGGCGGGGCGCCCACGCCGGTGCCGCCGCCCGACGCCCAGGCCCTGCTCCAGGAGCAGCGCGTCCTGGCCGCGGCGGCCGAGCACATTCGCGAGCGGCTGGCGCAGAGCCCGGGGCTGGCGACGCTGGCGGATCAGATCGAGTTCACGATCACGTCCGAGGGGCTGAAGATCGATCTGGTCGAGCGAGCCGACTCGAGCTTCTTCGACAGCGGCAGCGCCGAGCTGCGCGGCGAGAGCGAACGCATCCTCCAGATCATCGCCGGGGAGCTGGCGCGGCTCGAGAACGACGTCGTGCTCGAGGGCCACACCGACCGGCGTCCCTACGCAGACGGCGCGCGATATGGCAACTGGGAGCTGTCGGCCGACCGTGCCAATGCGGCCCGCCGCGCCATGCAGCGCGCGGGTCTGAACGAGAACCAGGTGCGCGGCGTGCGCGGCTTCGCCGACACGCAGCTGCGTCTCGCGGACGAGCCGCTCGACCCGCGCAACCGGCGCGTCTCGATCGTCGTGCGGAGCCATGCCGCCACCGCGCTGGACGCGGCCGTGCAGGCCAGCCAGCAGGCGGCGGCCCCCGTCCAGCCCGCGCCACACGAGTGATGGCGGAACCAGCCATGGCGATACAGGCACTCGTCGTCGACCAGGCCAGCGGCGTCCGCAGCCTGTACGCGCGCATCCTCCGCTCGCTCGGCTGCGCCACCCACGAGGCGGCGGACGGCGGCGAGGCCCTGGAGGCGCTCCAGTCCTCCAGCATCGACCTCGCGGTCGTCGAAGCCGAGGCCGCGCTGCTGTCCGGGCTCGACTTGCTGTGCGTCATCCGCGAGTCCGAGACGTACGCGAACCTCCCGGTCGTCATCGTGACGGCCGGAACCGACCAGGCCACCGTCACCGAGATCGTGAAGCTGGGCGCGGCCGATTGCCTCACCAAGCCGTTCGACGTCGAGGTGGTCAAGACGCGCCTTCAGCGCATCGTCAAGTCGATCTCGGCGGCCGGGGCCCTGCACACCATGCCCAGTTCCGAACCCGGCGTGTCGGGCTCGGCGCTCATCGTGGACGGCAACGCCGAGTTTCGCCAGTTCGTGGCCGGTGCACTGATGGCCACCTACGCGACCACCCAGATGGAAACGGGCCTCGACGCCCTGCGCGCCTGCCAGGTGCGCAAGTTCTCCGTGCTCGTCATGGGGACCCAGACGGGCCTGCTCTCGCCGCGGCTGCTCGCGCGGCGCCTGCGACGCCAGGCGACGCTCGAGGATATGCGCATCGTGCTGGTGGTGCCAGACGGTGCCCGGGGGAACATCGGCGACCCGACGCCCTTCGACGCGGTCCTGCAGCGCTCGCTCGTGCCCGAGGACTTTGCCCGGCAGTTCCGCCAGCTGGCCGCCCGGTCGCTGCCGCGCGACGCGGGTGTCATCGACATCGTGCGAGCCGCCGTCGCCTCGGCCACCCAGGAGACGCTCGGGATGATGGCCGGTATAGACGTGGCCCTCCTCGACACCGACGCCTCGCTGCCGGCCGGCATGCTCGAGGCCTCCGTGGTGATGACGCTGCAGGCGGAGCGGGCGGCCGTCCGGCTGGCCCTGCTCGGCGAGGCCGGCGGCGCCCGCCGCATCGCCGCACGCATCGCGAACCGCGCCGACGACGATGTCTCGCCTGAGGACGGGCTGTCGGCGCTCGGTGAGGTGCTCACCAACATCACCGGTCGAGTCAAGTCGCAGATCGGCTCCGATGGCGGGCCGATGACGCTCACCACGCCCAGTCTGCGCACGTCGACTCCGGATCCGGACGCAGACGTGGCCGGCGTCTCACCGGTCACGCTGCGCTTCGCCTCGGTGGACGGCGACGTGCAACTGGCGGTGTGCCTGAGCGTCACCGAGGCGCCGGTCGACGACGCCCTGAACGAGCACGGCTCGCCCACCCTGGCGGCCATCGCCTAGCGAGCCTCATACCGGGCGCCGCACCCTCGCCTCTGGAGAATCCGTCCTGGTCGGCACGCGATTGGCGTTCAGTTCTCGCCAGCCGCCGCGCCGAACTGCTTCGCCCAGCGGAGGGCGTCCTGGTAGGCGTCGGCCAGATCGCTGATGTCCAGCGATGCCCGTTCGGCCGCCGTCCAGGCCGGCTCCCAGTCGCCGCGCTCGTAGTGCTTCACCGCGTCGAGCACCCGTCGCGCGGCGTTGTCCTCCCCGAGCAGAGCGGCGCGGATCTCCGGACCGAGCGGGAGTTCGGCGATGGCCATCGGCATCGGTCGCTGCAGCATCACATCGAGCAATGACGCCAGGCCGAGCAGAAAGAGCTCGCCCGCCTGATCGGAACCGCCAAGCTTGGCGCCGAGTGATTCGCACAACCGCGCGCGAAGCACGGCCATGCTGGCCAGCTCCCTGGGCCCACCGTTCATGCTCGTGAGCAGCCAGACGGCCGCCCACCGGCGGATCTGGTTCAGCCCCATGAGGACGACCGCCTCGCGAATCGACTGAATCTCGCGCCGGGTGGCGAAGGCGGCGGAGTTCACGCATCGGAGGATGCGGAGGCTGAGCCGTGGATCCTGCTTCAGCAGATCCTCGACATGCATGGCCGAGACGTTGGGACGATTGAGCGCCGCGACCAGCTGCATGTGCGCGATATAGTTGGGCGGAATCTCGCGCGCGGCCACGGTCTCGGGCCGACAGAAGTAATAGCCCTGGAAGAGCGTGCACCCGGCCGCCTTGGCGGTCTCGTAGGCCTCTTTCGTCTCGACCTTCTCGGCCACCACCGTCACGCCTCGGCCGCGCAGGAACCGGACGATGTGCCCGAGCCGCGCGGGCGGCGTGGCCAGCAGGTCGATCTTGACGAACTTGACGAACGGCAAGAGCGCCTCGTTCTGGGGTCCCGGGACGAAGTCGTCCAGGGCCAGCGCGTAGCCGCTCGCGTGCAGGGCCCGGCATGCCTCGATGGTCTGCGTGTCCGCGGAAATGTTCTCCAGCAGTTCGAGCACGCTGGCCTCCCGCGGCAGCAGGGTCACGGTGCCGTCGAGGAGCATCTCCTGAGTGACGTTGAAGAACGCGCGCCGCCCTGCGGTCAGCGTGTCGAGCCCGACCGACAACAGCGCCGCATCGACCACCATGGCGCTGGCGAGCGTCGACGGGCCGGTGCATGACGTGTGCCGCGCGGTCTCGCGGAACAGCAGCTCGTATCCATGGACCTCGCCGCGGGCGTCCAGCAGGGGCTGCCTGGCAATCGCGATACCTTCGATGGAGGCCGGCTCCGGGTTGACGGTCATACACAAAAACTATCGGCATTGCCGGTCGCAGGTTGAACGCCGATCGCCCGCGGTCCCCCCGCGCGGTGGGGCGGGCTAAAGGGGGTGCCGGGATTGCCGATTCCCCTTGAGCCGGGTTCCCCGCCAGGCTTGGGCGAGGGGCCTCGGAGTGCAGGCGATGACAACGACAACCCTGGCTCGATCGGATGGCCCCACCCAGTTCGACGCAGCCGCCTGGCTCGAGGAGCACGCCGCGGGCGACATCCTGATGACGCCGGACGGGTGGATGACCGAGGCCAACCGGCCGGCCAGGCGGATCTTCCGCCTGCCGGGCGGCCAGGACGTGCGCGGGTTGAGCTTCCGCCGGTTCTGTCGCCAGCCGGCGCGCTTCGCCGAAACAGTGCAGGCCATCCGGACCGCCGGCTACGTCGGCAGCTGGGACGCCGACCTCGTCGCCTTCGACGGCCGTCCGGTCCATGCTGTCGTGAACCTCGTCGGCGATTTCGAGGCCGGCTTTCTCACCGCGATCCGGGCCCAGATCTTCGACATCTCCGACTGGCGGCGCAGCCAGGAACGCACGCTCTTCGGCCAGCGCATCGAGGCCATCGGGCGGCTGGCAGGCGGCGTGGCTCACGACTTCAACAACCTCCTCACCGTGATCAGCGGGCACGCCGAGTGCCTCTCGGTCGCCCTCGCCCCCGACAGCCCGATGAACCGGTCCGTGGTCGCCATCCAGGCCTCGGCCGCGCGGGCCGCGACACTGACCGAGAAGCTGCTCTCGTTCGGGCGCCGGCAGGTGCTCCAGCCGCACGTGATCGACCTGGCCGACCTGACGCGCCGGGTCGAAGCCACCCTCCGGCGCGCGGTCGGCCATCGCCTCTCGCTGAGCACGGAGGTCGCACATCCGACGTGGCGCGTCCGGGTCGATCCAGGCCGCACCGAGCGCGCCCTCTCCGCCATTGCCTCGCACGCCATCGAAGCGATGGCCGACGGTGGCGCGCTGGCCTTCTGCCTCGGCAACGCGGACATCGGCCCCGAGTGGTCGCCGACACGCGCCTTCGTCAAGCCGGGCCGCTTCGTCCGCCTCGACATGACCTGCATCGGCACGACGCTCGACGCCGACACGCACGTCCGCATGTTCGAGCCCTTCTTCAGCGAGAAGGGCGCGGTCCGTGACGGCATGGGTCTCGCCGCCGCCTTCGGTCTCGTCAAGCAGAGCGGCGGCTACATGTGGCTCGAAGGCGAGCGCCCGGGCGAGACCCTCTTCACGGTCCTGCTGCCAGCCGTCGCCGGCGAGGCCGACGCGCCGGGGCGTGAGCCCGCCGACGCCTCGCCGGCCACCATCCTCGTCGTGGACGACGACGACGCCGTGCGCAGCGTGATCGTCAAGATCATCGCGCAGCAGGGTTACAGGGTGCTCGACGCGGCCAGTGCCGACGCCGCCCTGCGCCTCAGCCAGGGCACGCCTGTCGACCTGCTGATCGCGGACGTTCTTCTCGATGGGGCACGGAGTGACGACCTGGCGGCCGCGCTGCTGCGTGACCGGCCGCAGATGCGACTGCTCGGCATCTCGGGTCATCCTGCCGACGGCTGGGAGCCTGGCTCGCCGGAGCAGGCGCGCGCGGCCTTTCTTCAGAAGCCGTTCACGGCGGCCGCGCTGATCGAGCGGGTCCGCCGCCTGCTGGAGGTCTAGTGTCCCCACTCCTGCGGCACGAGCGAGCCAACGTGCCGGCGGCGGCCTGTCCGACCGTCAGTGTCGGCAGGCCGACACCGGCGGGGGCGCCGGGGCGTACGGCGGTGCACGATTCGGCGCGCGGGGACAGCTCAAGGGACGACGGCACGGATTTCGCTGCGGCCCGCGCGATGTTGGTGGAGGCGCGCGTCGGGCCCGCGGTGGTGGCCCGACTCGAGGTGCGCCCGGCACGGGCCACCTTCGCGCCACGAACCGGAGCGGCGGCGTGAGCGGCGGCGCCACCGTGTCGGTGCTCCACCTCGAGGACGATCCGCGCGATGCGCGGCTCATCAGGAGCCAGATCGCGCTGGAGGGGATCGCCTGCGTGGTGACGCGCGTGGACCGCGAGGCCGATTATCTCGGCGCGCTGGAACGCGGCGGCTTCGACATCATCCTCGCGGATCACGCGCTGCCCGATTTCGACCTGCTGTCGGCGCTGGCCGTGGCGCGGCAGATCTGCCCCGACGTGCCGTTCATCTGCGTCTCCGGATCGCTCGGCGAGGACCTGGCCCTCGAGACGCTGAAGATCGGCGCGACCGACTACGTGCTGAAGCAGCGGATGTCACGCCTGGGGCCGGCCCTGCGCAGGGCCCTCGAGGAGCGGGCCGAGCGGATGCGGCGCCGCGAGGCCGAGGCCGCGGTCACCGCGCTCGAAGCACAATTGCGTCACTCGCAGAAGCTCGAGGCGGTCGGCCGCCTCGCCGGCGGCATCGCACACGACTTCAACAACCTGCTCACCGTGATCAACGGGACCTGCGAGCGCATGATTGCGGCCGTGGACGAACAGAGCCGCCTCCGGACGGACCTCGACCTGATCTACCAGTCGAGCCAGCGCGCGGCGAACCTGACGCGGCAGCTGCTTGCCTTCGGCCGCCGCCAGGCGCTCGAAACGCGACCGGTCGATCTGAACGACATCGTTCGGGACATCGCGCGCATCCTCGAACGCGTGCTCGGCGAGCGCATCAAGGTGGCCACCTCGCTCGAC
>Ga0105094_10000020_pt1 | contig 55619 bp, 48 predicted proteins | sample PPLLak1March2015_2_FD_87023 | JGI IMG/M metagenome (GOLD analysis project Ga0105094, IMG submission 87023) | Freshwater sediment microbial communities from Prairie Pothole Lake near Jamestown, North Dakota, USA - PPLs Lake P8 Core (3) Depth... | ecosystem: Environmental > Aquatic > Freshwater >...
CATCTCCTCGCGCCGGTCGCGCGAGCGCGCCTGAGCGGCGTAGAGCTCGTTCTCGGTGATGAAGGCGAGCGGGCCAGCCTGCGCTGCCAACCCGTCGGCCTGCGCGATGAAGCCGTTGGCGAGCGGTGCTACAGTGAGCATCAGCGGTTCGCTCGCAGCGAGGAACGCAGCGAATCCGTCGCAGGCTGTTGGCTTGACAGCGTGCTCGACGAGGTACTGTGCCAGCGTCTCACGCCGCCCTAACGTCTCTGCGACGATCAGCGTGCGGCCGGCAAACCCGTCGAGGAAGTCCCGCAGCCGGTGTAGCGGGTTGTCGGCGCGGCGATCCACCTGGAGTGCCGGCAGCGGTGCGGTCGGCGCACGCTCGGCGTTGGTCGCGTCGGCATCCGGGGACAGCAGCTCCACCCGCGCGAACGGCTTCACCGCCGCGAAGAACTGGTCGAGGTTCAGGAACAGCTCGGCCGGCGGAAGCAGCGGGCGGTCGCGGTCGCCGCGCAGCAGGTCGAAGCGTGAGCGCGTATCGCGCCAGAAGCGCTCGATCGCTTCCGAGACATCGCCCTGCAGGCAAACCAGCGTGCCTTCCGGCAGGTAATCGGTGATAACCGCGGTGCGATCGAAGAACAGCGGCAGGTAGTACTCGATGCCAGCCGCGAACACGCCGTTGCTCACGTCCTTGTACAGCTGGCTGCGCGACGGGTCGCCCTCGAACTTCTCGCGGAAGCTCTGGCGGAAGTGCGTGCGCGCATCCTCGTCGGTGGGAAACTCGCGCGCGGGGAGCAGCCGCACATCCTTCACCTTGTAGATGGAGCGCTGCGTGTCCACGTCGAAGGTGCGGATGCTGTCTACCTCGTTGTCGAGGAGATCGACGCGGTAGGGCAGGGCGCTGCCCATGGGGAACAGGTCGATCAGCCCGCCGCGGAAGCTGAACTCGCCTGGCGATACCACCTGCGTGACGTGCTGGTAGCCGGCGAGGATGAGCTGCTTGCGCAGCGTTTCCGGCGAGATCGTCTCGCCCTGCTTGAGGAAGAAGCTGTAGGCGGCGAGGAACTCCACCGGCGGCAGGCGGTACAGCGCCGTGGTCACGGGCACCACGATGACGTCGCAGGCCTCATGGGAGATCTGGTACAGCGTCGCGAGCCGCTCGGACACCAGGTCCTGGTGCGGAGAGAAGCTGTCGTACGGCAGGGTCTCCCAGTCCGGCAGGAGATGCACGCGCAGCGCGGGTGCGAAGAAGCCGATCTCCTGGACCAGCCGCTGGCCATCGTTGGCGCTGGCGGTGAACACTGCAAGGGGCTTTCTGGACGCAGCCAGCCCCGCCAGCGCAAGGGCGTCGCTGGATCCGGCGAGCCCGCCAACGCGCGTGCGCTGGCCGGGCGGGGGAAGCGGGAGGAATTGCATGCCGAGAAAAGCCGTCATTATAGAGGAGCCGCGCTGTCGCCTTGCCCGCACTGGGAGCGGGCAAGGATAATGGGGGCGGACTAGCCTGGACAATTCATGAAGACGCCCCCCCGGAACGAGCAAGTGCGTCCGATCCCAAGGTTTGTGCGCGGATGCCAGCCGGGTACATTGTGTTGCGCCGGGCTACTCGGGCGCTGGCGGCCGATTTCCGGCCATTTGCGGCATGCCTGTCTTGCCGATAGAGTGATCTATCGGCTGCACCAGTCGAGCCGCAACTGGCTCGGAACTTGGCTCGCCATCATCCCGAGTCCTTCATGAATTGTCCAGGCTAGACACTACAACCTCATGGCCCGTCATTTCGCTCTCGTGCCGGCGGCCGGGTTCGGCACCCGGTTCGCGGCGTCCGCACCCAAGCAGTACCTGTCCGTCGCGGGGCATTCGCTGCTGTGGCACGCGGTCGCCAGCCTGCTCGCGCACCCTGCGATCGGGCGGGTTGCGGTGGTGTTGCACCCGGACGATCGGCTGTTCGATGAGCAGCCGTGGGGACCGATGGGCGAGCGCATGTCGGCGCTGCGTTGCGGCGGGGCCACCCGCGCAGAGAGCGTACGCAACGGCCTCGCAGCGCTTCGCGACGACCTCGCCGACGACGATTGGGTGCTGGTGCACGATGCGGCGCGGCCCTGTCTCACAGTCGACCTGCTGCGGCGCCTGCTCGAGACGCTGGAAGGCGACGCCGTGGGCGGCTTGCTGGCGGTGCCGCTTGCCGACACCCTCAAACGCAGTGATGCAGACCAGCGCGTCGTCCGCACCGAACCGCGCGACGGGCTGTGGCGCGCGCAGACCCCGCAGATGTTCCGCTACGGCTTCCTCGCGCGCGCGCTGGACAGCGCCGACCTGGGCTCGGTGACCGACGAGGCCAGCGCGGTGGAGGCGCTGGGGCTGTCGCCACGACTGGTGCTCGGGAGCGAGCGCAACGTCAAGGTAACCTATCCCGAGGATCTGGCGCTGGCCGAGCTGATCTTGACCAAGAACGACAACAGATGAAACCGCCAAGGCGCCAAGGAAAAGACGATTTGGGCCGAGGTCTGCTACAAGAATCAAATCGTGGGCGGGGGACGAGTGGACTTCCTCGTTGCCGAACGGTTGGTGGTCGAGCTCAAGTCGGTGGATCGGCTCGCTCCAGTGCACAAGGCCCAAGTGATCTCGTACCTCAAAGCCTCGGGAGCGCGCCTTGCTCTTCTGATCAACTTCAACGAGCGCCTTCTGAAGGAAGGCATCCAGTGAGTCGTGCTATCGTGACTTCTCGTGCATCGAACGGGGGAGATCCGATGAGCAGGTTTTCTTGGCGGCTTGGCGGCCCATTTGCCTTTCGTTGTTCCCTCGGCGCCTCGGCGGTTCAGATCATGCCCTTCAAAATAGGCCAAGGCTTCGACGTGCACGCTCTCGTGCAGGGACGCAACCTGCTGATCGGGGGGGTGGACATCCCCCACCAGAAGGGGTTGCTGGGCCATTCCGACGGGGACGTGCTGCTGCACGCGATTTGCGACGCCTTACTGGGCGCAGCCGGGCTGGGTGACATCGGCCAGCACTTCCCGGACACGGACGGGCGGTATGCGGGCGCGGACAGCCTCGATCTACTGCGCGAAGTGGGTGCGCGGATCGCTGCGCTGCGCTTCAAGGTGGGCAACGTGGACGCCACGATCATCGCCCAGGAGCCGCGCATGGCGCCGCACATCCCGGGTATGGTGCAAAACATCGCCAATGCACTGGGCATCGCTGCTGCGAAGGTGAACGTCAAGGCCAAGACCACCGAGCGGCTCGGCACCATCGGGCGCGGCGAGGGCATTGCGGCCGAGGCGGTTGCGCTGCTCGAAAGCCCGGATGCCTGAAGCCGGGCGGGGGGCAGGCGGGCCCACCGCACGGGTCTTTTTCGCCCTCTGGCCCGACCCCGAGGTCCGCCAGGCCCTGATGCGCGTGGGTCTGAAGATGCACCGCCAGCTCGACGGCAGGCTGACGCGCGAGGAGTCCGTGCACATGACCCTGCTCTTCCTGGGCGACACGCCCGAGGAGCGGCTTCCGGCGCTCGCCGCCGCTGCGGCGATCGTGCCGTTCGAGCCATTCAAGTTCAGCATCGGGCAGGCCGACTGCTGGAAGCACAACAAGGTCGCGTGGGTGGCGCCCCCGGCCACGCCGCCGGCGCTGACGCGGCTGGTGAGCGGTCTGGAAGAGCGGGTCGCGGCAGAGGGGTTCCGCTTCGACCGCCGTGCCTTCGCCCCGCACATCACGTTGGTGCGCAAGGCGCGCTGCGTGCCTCTGGATCTGAAGATGCCGCACATTCAATGGGACGTGCGCAACTTCGTGCTGGTGCGCTCCGAGCTGGACAGCAACGGCTCGCGCTACGCTGTGATCGGGTGCTGGCCGCGGGTGTCGCAGGGCCAGCCCAGCGTGTAGACTGGCAGACGTTTCCCGCTTGGAGCACCGATGCATTCCTTCGACCAGTCGTTGACCGAAGCCGAGCTGTCCGAGCTGGAGGGCTACCTGGGGTCCGAGGCACTGCCGGAGGCGTGCATGGACCTGGAGATGCTGGACGGTTTCCTGGCTGCGGTCATAGTGGGGCCCGACCCTATTGCGCCCAGCGAGTGGCTGCCACTGGCCCTCGGATTTCTCGACGAGGGCGACGAGGAGCCTGAGTTCCGCGACGAGCGCGAGGGCGAGCGGATCCTTCAGCTCGTCATGCGCTATTACAACAGCGTCGCCATCGTTCTCCAGGAGGTGCCCGAGTCGTATGCGCCTTTGTTCTACGAAGGCGGCGATGATCCGGACGACGTGCCGGTCGGAATGCTGTGGGCGGAGGGGTTTCTGGCCGGAGTGGCCATGCGCCAGGACGAGTGGCAGCCGCTGGTGGACGACGATGAGGCGACCGAGCTGACCATGCCCATCCTCGCGCTGGCAGCGCCCGACGACGACCCGGAGCTGGGCGAGGTGGCGCGTGACCCGGAGGCGCGCCGGCGGCTGATCGAGTTCCTGCCGGAGACCGTCATCGGGATTCGTGATTACTGGAGAAAGGCGTGAGGAGTGAGGGGTAAGGGGTGAGGCAGCGGTCAGGCCCGAGGCTCGAAGCTCGAGGCTCGAGATGGGACGGGCGGCCGGGAGTGCGAAGCTCTGCCGGTCGTTTGCAGCGCCAACGTCGAGCGTGGCAAACGATCAAGTCGGCAAGAGCGTCCCTCGACGCTCCTCGAGTCTCGGGGCTCGGGCCTCGCGCCTCGTGCCTTTGATGTCCATCCTGTTCTTCAGCATCGACGACGCCCCGGAGCCCTGGCGCGTGGCGCTTACCCGCGCGCTGCCCGGCATGCCGTTCCACGTCTGGCCCGACGTCGGCGATCCGCGCGGAGTGCGCTATGCCCTGGTCTGGAAGCCGCCGGTGGGGATGCTGAAGACGTTGCCTAACCTCAAGGGGATCCTGTCGCTGGGCGCGGGCGTCGATCACCTTCTGCTCGACCCGGAGCTTCCGCGCAACGTTCCGATCGTGCGCATGGTGGACGCGGGCTACGCGGATCAGATGTCGGAGTACGCGCTATACGCCGTGCTGCACTTCCACCGGCGCATGGGCGAGTACCGCGAGCAGCAGACGCGTGTGCAGTGGCAGCCACTGGAGGCGGTGCCGGTCGCGCAGCGCACGGTGGGTGTGATGGGTGCAGGCGTGCTCGGCGGAGACTTCCTCCGCAAGCTTCAACCGCTCGGGTTCCGGACGCGGGTCTGGAGCCGCACCGCGAAAGCGCTCGCCGGGGTGGAGAGCTTCAGCGGCCCGGAGGGGCTCGCCCCCTTTCTGGCCGGCACCCAGATCCTGGTCAACTTTCTGCCGCTGACGCCGCAGACGCGGGGCATTCTGGACGCGAAGACACTCGCCCTGCTGCCGCGCGGTGCGTGCATCGTGAACATCGCCCGCGGCGCGCACCTGGTCGAGGCGGACCTGCTCGCGGCGCTCGACGCCGGCCACATCGGCGGCGCGATGCTGGACGTCTTCGCGCAGGAGCCCCTGCCCGCGGAGCATCCGTTTTGGTCTCACCCGCGCGTGGTGGTCACGCCGCACATCGCTGGACAGGCCATCGCCGAGCTGATGGTGAGCCAGGTGGTGGAGAACATCCGCCGCATCGAGCGCGGCGAACCCCCGCACGGGCTGGTCGACCTCGCCCGCGGCTACTAGCCGGCCGGCCGTCGGCGGGCTCGGGTAGAATTGCGAGTCCCCAGTCAACCATGCACGGACAATAACGATGCCGAAACCTGCAGCTCGACTAGTGCTGGCTGCTCTTCTGATCTGCAGCAGCTCAGCCGTCCTCTCCGCCGAGCCGCTGACCGGCACGCTCAAGGCCATCCGCGACCGCGGCACTGTGGTCATCGGCTATGTCAAGGATGCCCGGCTCATGTCCTTCGTCGGCCCCGACGGCGAGCCGGCTGGGTACTCCGTCGATCTGTGCCGCGCGATCGCAGGGGATGCGGCGAAGGCCGCGGGCCTGTCCGAGCCGAAGATTCAGTATGTCCCGGTGACGCTGGAGAACCGCTTCGACATGGTCACGAGCGGCAAGGTGGACATCGAGTGCGCGACGAGCACAATCACGCTTTCGCGCCTGGAGAAGGTGGACTTCACCCATATGACGTTCATCTCCGGCGGCAGTCTGCTGACGAAGCGGGGCTCGGGCATCCACAGCGTTGCCGGGCTGGTCGACGAGACTGTCGCAGTGGTGCCAGGGACGACCACCGAGAAGGCCTTGCGGGCGGCGCTCGAGAAAAGCTTCGTGAATGCGAAGCTGGTGCCGGTGAAGGACCACGCGGAGGGGTTGGCAGCGGTCCAGTCCGGGAAGGCGAGCGCCTATGCTTCGGACCGCGTCATCCTGGTCGGACTGCTGCTCGACTCCGGCAAGCTCGATCAGTTCGGCCTGGCGGAAGAGCCGTTCTCTTACGAGCCCTACGGTTTCATGGTCCGGCGCAACGACGCGGACTTCCGTCTCGTGGCCAACCGCACGCTGGCACGCCTGTACCGGACGGGCGAGGTGCTGAAGATCTTCGAGCGCTGGTTCGGCAAGCTCGGTGATCCCCCGCCGGCGCTGGCCGCCATGTATCTCATGCATTCCATCCCGGAGTGAACTCCGCAGCGAACCGAGGAGACCCTTATGACCCAACCGCATTCCAACTACGTGGCCGGCGAGTGGGTGCCGGGCAGCAACGTCACCCGCAACATCAATCCTTCCGACCTGAGCGACATGGTCGGCGAGTATGCGCAGGCCGACGCCAAGCAGGTCGAGCAGGCGATTGCCGCCGCGCGGGCCGCAGCACCCGGCTGGGCCGCCTTCAACACCCAGGCGCGCGCCGACATCCTCGACAAGATCGGCACGGAAATCCTGGCGCGCAAGGACGAGCTGGGCAAGCTGCTGTCGCGCGAAGAGGGCAAGACCCTGCCCGAGGGCACCGGCGAGGTCGTACGCGCCGGCAACATCTTCAAGTTCTTCGCCGGCGAGGTCCTGCGCCGCACCGGTGAGTTGATCTCCTCGGTGCGTCCCGGCATCGACGTGGAGATCACGCGCGAGCCGATCGGGGTGGTGGGGATCATCTCGCCCTGGAACTTCCCGTCCGCCATTCCCGCCTGGAAGGTCGCCCCCGCGCTGGCCTACGGCAACTGTGTGGTGTTCAAGCCTGCGGATCTGGTCCCGGCCTCGTCCTGGGCGATCGCCGACATCATCTCGCGGGCCGGCCTTCCCGCCGGCGCCTTCAACCTGGTGATGGGCCGCGGCAGCGTGGTCGGCGAAGCGATCGTCAACGATCCGCGCGTGGATGGCATCAGCTTCACCGGCTCCGTGGAGACGGGCCGCAAGATCGCCGGGAAGGCCGTGGCGCAGATGAAGAAGATCCAGCTCGAGATGGGCGGCAAGAACCCTCTGGTGGTGCTGGACGATGCGGATCTCAAGACCGCGGTGGAGTCGGCGGTGAACGGGGCGTTCTTCTCCACCGGCCAGCGTTGCACCGCGTCGTCGCGGCTGATCGTGACCAAGGGCATCCACAACCGGTTCGTGGAAGCGATGATCGAGCGTATGAAGGCGATCACCGTGGACAACGCACTCAAACCCGGTGTGCAGATGGGCCCGGTGGTCGACAAGATCCAGCTCAACCAGGACCTGTTCTACATCGAGGAAGGCAAGAAGGAGGGCGCCAAGCTCGCCTTCGGCGGCAGTCTGCTCAAGCGCGAGACCGAAGGCTTCTATCTGGAGCCGGCGCTATTCACCGACACGCGCAACGAGATGCGCATCAACCGCGAGGAGATCTTCGGTCCGGTGGCCAGCGTCCTCATGGCCAAGGACTACGACGAAGCGCTCGCCCTCGCCAACGACACTCCGTTCGGATTGACGTCGGGGATCATCACGGCCTCTCTCAAGCACGCTGCGCACTTCCGCCGCAACAGCCAGGCCGGGATGGTGATGGTGAATCTGCCCACCGCAGGTGTCGATTACCACGTGCCGTTCGGCGGCCGCAAGGGCTCGAGCTACGGCTCGCGCGAGCAGGGGCGGTATGCGCAGGAGTTCTACACCACGGTGAAGACCGCCTACGTCGCCGCCGGGTGATCTACTGCTAGAACCGCGGAGACGCGGAGCGCGCAGAGAAGAGCGAAGACGCCGCGCCAGTCGAGCCGCAACTGGCTCGGAACTTGGCTCGCCATCATCCCGAGTCCTTCATGAATTATCCAGGCTAGCCGAGCAAACTGCAGCCGATGCTGAAGTGAGCTTCCTCCCGGCTCATCCCGCTGGGCCGCGCTGGTGGTCCGGTACGCCCGCGGGCGCGGTCGCGGGTGGACGTGCCCCGGGCACGATGGCCGCTGCCGCCAACAGCGCGACGCCGGTCAGCGCGAGCGCGGCGGTGAACCGGCCGTCGGCGCCAGCGAGATAGGCCGACATCACCGGCCCGGCGCACTGGCCCAGCGCCCAGGCGATCGTCATGCGGCCGATCGCACGTGTCGCGGCATGGGATACGCGGTGCCGCACTTCCCGCAGGCCGAGGAGCGTGACGGCCATGAACGTGCCGCCGACCGCCAGCGTACCGAACAGCAGCGCCCAGCCTGCGTCGAGCCACGCCATCGCCAGGTTTCCGAGCGCCATCAGCGCGATGCCAAAGCGAAAGGCAGCGGTATCGTCGACCCGACCGCCGAGGCGCATGACGATCAGCATCGAGGCAAGGGCGGCGAGCCCGAACACCGGCCAGAACCACACGTAGCCCGAATCGGTGCCGAGCACCGCTTGCGCGAGCACCGGCAGAAAGGTGGCGGCGGTGACGTAGCCGAAGCCGGCGGCACCGTAGGCGAGGACCATGCGCCAGACATCGCCGCCTGCTGCGGCGGCCTCGGGTGTGGTGACGGTGGGCGCAGCCCCGCTCACCCCGGCATCTCCGGCCCGTGACCACACCACGGCGAGGATGGCCACCAGGATCGCGCCGTTGGCGAGCCATGCGCCCGCGGCATTCCCACCGCCGAGTGTCCAGAGCGCGCAGATCACGCCCGAGACGATCAAGGTCAGGCCCGCCCCGACGAAGAGCCATCCGCTCCACTCCGGGCGACCGGCAGCGAGCGCATGTCGCAAGCCCCAGGCCGCGGCATGCACGAACACCCACGCAGCGCCGACCCCCGCGACGAAGCGCACCACGAACCAGGCTTCGACCGACAACGGCAGCGCCATCGGCGCGAAGCTCGCCGTGACGATGAGCATGCCGATGCGCAGGGCGGTGCGTTCGGTCAGCGGTATGCGCGCGGCGGTCAGCGCACCTGCCAGATAGCCGAGATGATTCGCCGCGGCGAGCCAGCCGGCTGCGACGATGCTCAGGCCGTAATCCGCCCGCATCAGCGGCAGGATCGGGGTGAACACGAACCTTCCCAGGATCGGATCGACGAACGCGAGCGTGGCGAGGAGCACGCAGGTTCGATGCGCGGACATCGCGCGATCTTACTGCAATGGCGGCTGCGCGGGACGCTCGAGGCCTCAGCCCAGCGCGCGAAGAGCCTGCTGCGCCTGCTCGGGCCAGTGGCGCATATCCATCTCGGCGTACATCCGCAGCGCGGTATCCAGGTGCTTGTGCGCGAGGTCGCGCTCTCCTGCCCTGGCGTACATCTCCCCGAGGCGATGCTGCGCGTTGGCGGCAAGAGGGCGCATTCCGAGCTGATCTGCAAGGCGGAGGCAATTGCCGAAGGCCGAGCTGGCTTGATCGATGGCCGCGGGTTCAGCCAAAAAATGCACTCTGCGTAGTGCGTAGTGCGCCCATGCCTCGGAACCGGCTTGAAGCCGTGTCCGGGCGATGTCGATGGCGCTGTAAGCCGTGGAAAGCGCGTCCTCCGGCCGAGCCGCAAGCGCATAGGTCTCTGCCAGGTGAGCGCGCATCATACCGCTCCAAAGCGTATTCCGAATCTGCGCGTCCTGCTCTACGCCTTGCTCCAGGGACTTCATCGCCTCGCGCAACCTGCCGGCGAGGCAATGGGCGTATCCCAATCCCATCGATGCTTGTGTGATCAACAGCTTGAGGTCACCGTGGTCCGCAATCTCCAGAGCACGCGAGAACGCGGGAATCGCGTCTGCGATCCAGCCGCGGCGCAGGTGGGCCATGCCCGGGAAGCTGTGCGCGCCGACCAGAGCGTAGGAGATTCCGAGGAACTCGGCGACTTTAATTGCCTCGGCGCCCGCCGCGAGGGAGCGATCGAATTGACCGAGTTCCGCGAAGCTGTATGCGCCGTGCGAGTGGGCCCATGCGTAGCCGTAGCGGGCGTAGGTCTGCGAGCGCGCAGGCACCCCGTGGTCCTCGGTCGCGTCCGGACAAATGTAGTCTCTCACTGCGTCCGCGCTTGCAGCCAGCAAGCCGGCGGCTTCCGAGTAGTGACCGCAGTAGTTGCAGGTTATTCCGAGGAGCAGCTTGGCCACACCCGTGAGTTGAGGTCTCGACAACCGCTCTGCGATGGCGACTGCCTGGCGACCGGCCTCGAACGCCTCGCGCGTGTTCCCCGTAAACACGTAGGCCTCACCCAAGAACGCGAGTGCACGGCCACGGCGCACAGGGTCATCGAGCTGAGTGCTGAGTCGCTCAGCCTCCTGGATATTCTCGAGAAGCCGCTGGGGCTGGCCGGTCGCGATCAAGGGCACCTCGAGGATGAGGCGCAGGTCGATGAGCTGTTTCAGGGTCTGAGGCGCAGGAGGCAGATAAGCCGCCGCTGCAAGCGCCTGCGTCATGCTTTCGATGGCCTCCAGGTTGGCCGAGCGTGCCAGCGTCTTCTCTCCCGCCTGCCTCCCGTACACGTAGGCCTTGTCCCAAAGCTCCGCCCGATGCGCATGCAGCGCGAGTCGCTCGAGGTGTTCCGAAAGGCGGCCCGCGTAACGCGCTTCCATCGCCTCCACGAGCTGCCGATGCAATGCCCTGCGCCGCTGCTGCAGCACGCTGCCGTAGGCTACTTCGTGGGTGAGGGCGTGCTTGAAGGTGTACTCGAGGTCCGGGTAGAGGCTCGTCTCGTAGAGGTACTCGGCCAGCTGCAGATTCGCAAGACGCTGTCGCAGCTCCTGGTCCGACAAGTCTGCGATGGCGGCGAGCAGGTTGAAGGGCACATCCTTCCCGACCACGGAAGCTGCCTGCAGCAGACGCTTGTCTTCGGAATCGAGGCGGTCGATGCGGGAGGCCAGGATGGCCTGCACCGTCGATGGCACTTGAATCGAGGCCAGCGGCGCGGCCAGGCGGCTGTCCACGATCCCGTTGAGCAGCGTCTGCGTCTCGTTGTCGATCCAGTGCAGGTCCTCGAACACGATCACCATGCCCTGAACCTGGCTTTCGCGGAACAGCAGCTGCTTGCACGCCGAGAGGATGCGCTGGCGCCGCAGGGTGGGGTCGAGCCGCTCCCACTCGAGATCTTCGAGCGGGGCGTCGAGCAGGTACAGCAGCGGTGTGAGCAATGGCTCCAGGGCTCGGTCGAGCATGAGGAGCTTCCCGGCGACTTTCTCGCGGATCCTGCGGCCGTCGTCGCGCTCCTCGACGCGGAAATAGCCCTTGAGGAGATCGATGACCGGCCGATACGCGCTCGCCTTGCCATATGAAACCGATCCCGCTTCCAGCACCAGCCAGCCTTGCGTGCGGTGGGAGTGGGTGAATTCGTGGTAGAGCCTGGACTTGCCGACCCCCGGCTCTCCGACCACACATACGACCTGCCCATGCCCTGCCCCGGCTTGCTCGATCGCTCGCCGCAGCGCCTCCATCTCGGAATCGCGGCCGACGAAGCGCGTCATTCCCCGCAGCGCCGTGGCTTGCAGCCGCGTGCGGGCCGAACCCGCCCCGGTCAGCTCGTACACGTCGATGGGTGCCTCCAGCCCCTTTATGCGCATCGGCCCCAGCGAGCGCACCTGCACGTAACCCTCCACCAGCTGCAGGGTGCCGGCGCTCAGGGCGGTGGTGCCGGGTGCGGCGAGCTGCTCCAGGCGGGACGCGAGGTGAGTGGTCTGGCCCACGGCACTGTAGTCCATGCGCAGGTCGCTGCCTACCGAACGAACCACCACTTCCCCGGAGTTGATCCCGACCCGGATCTGGATCAGCACGCCTTCGTCCCGCCGCACCTCTGCCGCGTAATGCCTCACTGACTCCTGCATGAGCAGCGCGGCGTAGCAGGCACGCACGGCGTGGTCCTCCTGCGCCAGCGGCGCTCCGAACAAGGCCATGATGCCATCGCCCATCACCTGGTTGACCGTGCCGTCGTAGTGATGGACCGCCTCCATCATGCGCTCCAGGACCGGGTCGAGAAGCTTGCGGGCCTCCTCCGCGTCGCGATCCGCCAGCAGCTCCATCGAGCCCTTGAGATCGGCGAACAGCACCGTGACCTGCTTGCGTTCGCCCTCCATCAGGATTCGCTCCGCCAGGTGCTCGGGTGTGTAACTCGCAGGAGGTGAAGGGGTGGGCGCGGACGCGCCTGAAAGTGGGGTGCCGCACTCGCCGCAGAACTTCTGCGCCGGCGGGTTGACCTGGGCGCAGGACGGGCAGCGCGAGCTGAGCGCAGCGCCGCACTCGCCGCAGTACCTTTGTCCCGCAGGATTATCGCGCTGGCATTGAGGACACCAAGAGGTTACCCTCCGCCGGGAGCACGGCACGCTTGCCCTCGAACGAAGACCAAGCCAACGCTCAAAGGACAGCAGGTGCAGCTTAGCAGGCTGCCGAAAAGGCCGCTTCGGGGCGCACGACCGCCGCGAGCATCTCCAGGCTGTCGACGATGCGCGGTCCGGGGCGGCTGAAGTAGGCGTTGCCGTCGAAGATTGCCACCCGCCCTTCGCACACCGCACGCAAGCCGCTCCAGCGCTCCTGTGCTGCGAGCACCGCCGCTTCGCGCCGCGCGCCCTCGAGGGAGTAGCCGCACAGGGCGAGCACGATCAGATCGGGATCGGCCGACGCGATCTCGTCCCAGGTTACTCGGCGCGAGGGCTGGCCCGCCCGGCCGATGGGATCGATGCCTCCGGCCAGCTCGACCAGCTGCGGGTTCCAGTGTCCGCCGCAGAAGGGCGGGTCGGTCCATTCCATCAGGAAGCAGGTTGGACGCGTCGTCCCGGCGGCCGCGCGCGCAGCAACTTGGTCCACGCGGGTGCGAAGCTTGCGGATCAAAGCGTCGGCTCGCTCGGCTACCCCGAGGGCGGCGCCCACGCGGCCGATGTCGGCGAGGATGTCCTCGAGGGCCGACGGCTGAAGGTTCACCACCCGCGGCGGCCTGGGGAGGGAGCGCGCGAAGGCGGCGACCGATCCATAGTTGACCGCGCAGACATCGCACAGTTGCTGGGTGAGGATGACGTCCGGCTGCAGCTCGCGGACCAGCGCTTCGTCCAGAGTGTAAAGCGTTCCTCGCGAGGCCAGCGTCTCGCGTACCCAGGCGTCGATCTGCGCGCTGGGCAGAGCGGCGCCGTGGATCTCGCACCGCGTGACCCGGGGCCGATCGACGATGTGTTCCGGGAAATCGCACTCGTGGGAGATGCCGACGAGCTGCTCGCCACAGCCGAGCGCAGCTACAATCTCGGTTGCGGACGGAAGCAGCGACACTACGCGCATCCGCCGCTCCCCTCGTCGAGGACGAGATCGCTGAACACGAACCCGTCGCGTTCGATGTTGCCGCCCGGACGCACCGGGATCGGCTGGGCGAACATCGGTCCCGCGCAGCAGAAGGTGTGGAACTCGCCGTTCTCGCCGCATGGATCGACGGCGGCCGGCAGCTCAGCGAGCAATGCGTCGTCGAACGTGCGGCCGGCGAAAGTATCCGGGAGCTGCTTCGGATCGACGCAGACCAGCACGGCGCGCAGGCCGCCCGCAGTCATCTCCTTCGCCAGCCGCGCGGTGTCGGCTTGCCACAGCGGAAACACTGGTGCGATCCCGCTGCCGGCCAGGTTGCGCTCCCGGTAGGCACGGATCTCCTCGAGAAACAGATCGCCGAAGGCGACGTGGGTCACGCCCTCCGACAGCGCCTGCCGCATCAGCTCGCTCATGATGGTCTCGTACTGCGCATTCGGACAAGGATACGGCAACTCCACCCAGCGCAGCGGGACCCCGGTCCTTGCGGCCTGCGCTTCGGCCAGCTCCCGCCGCACGCCGTGCATCGACACCCGGCCGAAGGTGCTGGTGCCGGTGGTGATCAGGCCGGCGATCTCGTACTCCGCCCGAGTGCGCAGGACGTGCAGCGCCCACGCGCTGTCCTTGCCCGTGGACCACGAGAGCCAGAGTTTGGGCCGCATGGGGTTTCCCTTCAGCCCCGGTTTCATCGGTTTCGCCAAGGTCTCGCCTCCCTCCCTCCCCCTCCCCCCGCGCGCGACCCGCGCGCGGGGGAGGGTTGGGGTGGGGGCACACGCGCCCGCAACTGCGAACCGACTATGAAGCTACGGAATCGAGTGGGCGTGAAAGCCGCTGCGTGGTGACACGCACCACCCGATCAAGCGCCACATATCCGAGCACCGGCCCGACATAGGCCGGATAGTACTGCAGAACCTCTGTCGCGAAGCGCGTGACGGGCCAGCCGCCGAACTGCCCGGAGAACGCGTACCAGAGCGCATTCGAAATCGCGAAGGCGGCGCTGCTCGCGACGAGGGCTGCGCTCACTAAGGCGACAAGCGAAGCGTCCAGCTTCCTGGCCTGCACCCACCAGCCGCAAAGCCACACTACGAGGTAAGCCGGCACCAGCCCGGCATACGCTGGGCTGAGGCAGAAGTCCGGGACGCCCAGCGCGCCGGTGGCGATCCAGTCGGCGGCGAAGGCGGCTGCTATCAGGCCGGCGAAGCCGGGCCAGCGGCGGATCCAGATCCCGCCCAGCAGCACCAACGCGATCGTGGCATCGGGCAGCGCGGCGGGGAACGCCTGCGTGCTGCGTGTGAGCAGGATCAGGGCGGCGAACAGGAACCACAAACGCACAGGCGTCATGCGCACTTTCATCGGGAAACTCCTTTCATGGTCGTGACCGTCATTGCAGTGCGTACCGAACCGACAGGAACACGTTGCTGCGCGGCGTGTTGTAGCCGCGCGCCAGTTCGTAGCGTTCGTCGAGAATATTGTTCCAGCGCAGATCGACGGTCCAGTTGCGGCTGACCGAGTACGTCGCGAGGAGGTTGAGGATGACGTAGCCGTCCATCTCGCTGCCGGGGGATTCGTCGACCGAATCGAAGCGTTCACCCGCGCCGGCCGCCTCGGCGCCGATTCTGAGCGGTCCGAACTCGCGCGTGATGCCCGCATTGCCGAAGATCTTCGCGCGGCGCGGCAGGCGCTTGTCGGTGGTGTCGTTGAACGGGTCCTGCAGGGTCAGGCGCGCTCTCAGCTCCAGGCCGAAGAGGCTGCCGTCGTACCCCAGCTCTACGCCCTTGATGCTGGCTTCCCCGACGTTGACCGGCTGGAACGTCACGGCGTCGAACACGATGAGGTTGGTGATGCGATTCTGAAAGTATGTCACGGCCATGCGTTGCTGCCCTCTGCGGTAGTCCGCACCCACCTCCCAGCTCTCTCCCTCCTCGGCTTCCAGGTCGGGGTTGCCGAATCCCGGGAAGTACAGATCGAAGAAAGTCGGAGCGTGGAAGGCGGTGCCTCCGCTGGCACGCACGCGCAGGTCCGGAGTGAGCCGGAAGGCGTAGCCGAGCCCCCCGTTGGTCTTGCCTCCGAACTGGCTGTTGTCGTCGTAACGGACGCTTGCCTGCAGCGTATGGGGTCCGAACTCTCCGGCGTAACCCGCGAATGCAGAATAGATGTCGCGCTCGTCGACGAGGAACACCGTGGTGCCGGCGACCTCCTGACGCAACAGCTCGATCCCGCCGATTACGGTGCCCAGGCGCGTGGTGAAGTCGTTCTGCCAGGTCGCCTGGGTCTGGCTGGAGTCAAGGGTGCTCGGGAAGCTGCCCTCGATGTCCAGATCGTCCTTGCTTACCCCCAGCCGGACCAGGCTCTGCCACCACGGCGTGAGGCGGTTGCGGCTGTAGGCCGAGTAGACGCCGATGTCCTGGTTGTTGACGTCGTCCGTGGCTGGTCCGCTGTCGAAGTGGGTCTCCCCCTGGGAATAGAACGCATTGAGTCCGATCTCCTGATCGGGTGCGAAGCGGTGCGTGATGCGTCCCGAGACGCCCGTGTTGCGGTATCCGTCCTTGTCCGGATTGAATATGAACGGGCTGGCGTCGGAGTTGGTGGCCGAAAAGCTCTCGCTCTCCAGGTAATTCGCGTTCAGAGTGAAACCGGTGCTTGCGGTCCCCGCCGACACGCCGCCGGAGATCCGAGTGGTGTCGAAACTGCCGTAGCCCACGGCGCCGTGTACCCGCGAAGCGTCCGGCCAGCGCGGCGTGAACAGCTGGATGACTCCGCCCAGCGCGTCCGACCCGTACAGGCTGCTCAGCGGTCCGGGCACGATCTCCATGGGCCCGAACTGCGAGGCCGGTAGATTCTCGAACGGAACCGTGCCGCCAGCGGCGTTGTTGACGCGCATGCCGTCGAGCAGCACCAGCGTGTGACTCGTGTTCGCGCCGCGCAGGAACACTCCGCTGGTCTGGCCGGCGCCGCCGTTCGCGGCGATCTCCACCGATGCCTGCGACTGCAACAGCTCGGTCAGCGTCTGCTGACCGCTGCTATCGATGACCTCGCCGGTGATCAGCTCGACCGGACGGATGACGCTCGACAGGCTCTCGGGCGTGCGGGTGGCGGTCACGACCACCGGATCGGCGGTCGTGCTGGCGGGGCCGTCGGGATCGGCGGCGAAAGCGCCCGCCATGGCCATTCCCGCCGCGACGATCGCAACAACGGGTCTCAATGCCGTTTCCTCCCTGCGCTGGCGCACGCCCGCCGCGTGTGCGATTGGGTGCACGGGGAAACAGCGGACCGGGAGCACGTCCCGGAGAGAGCGCAGCCTGGACTTCCGCCGCCCGCGGTGCTTCCTGCGTGATCCTGGCCGGTCTTCGGACTCGTGGGCTCCGGCGTGCCGCCTTCCCGTGAGCATGCTCACAGTGGCATGAAGGACACGCCCGCATCCACCTACCGCTGCGGGGGCAGTGCAGGCCTTGCGCTGCCGCTGGATACGATCCAGCGCCGGCGCGCACCTGCTTCCCGATTATCCTTTCCGCCAGAACGGCGGAACGGCACCTGGACGGGCGCAGCATAGCCGCTGGCGGATGCGGGTGCAAGCGGGCCGAAACCTGCCTGCGACGCCAGATGCCAAGACGCCGAGACAAACACCTCGTGAACCACGAAGGGCACGAAGGCACACGAAGAAACCCCTTTTCGTGGCGAGCGCGAGGCAACTTTGGTTTGGCTCCGCCTTCGACGTTGCGGCGTTTCTTTGCAGACGATTGCGCATTTGCTGAGCTGGCCCGAGAGCCTCAGGCTGTCCTTCGTGTTCCTTCGTGTCCTTCGTGGTAAACGAGGGTGTCCTTTCGCTGCGGCCAGCTTATTTGCCCGCTTCGTGGCAAACTGACGCCGTTGCCAGCCTGCGGAGTAAAAGCCTTGAGCTCGGTCCTTTCCCAGACGCCACGCTCGCGTGTCAAGCGCATGCACGAGCGCGGCCGCTACGACTTCGACACCGTGGCCGCGATCCTCGACAGCGGTTTCCTGTGTCACGTCGGCTACGTGATCGACGGCAAGCCGTACGTGACGCCTACCAGCTACTGGCGCGAGGGCGACCACGTGTACTGGCACGGCTCCAGCGCCTCGCGCATGCTGCGCACCCTGCAAGGCAGTGTGGAGTGCTGCCTGACGGTCGCGCACGTCGACGGCCTGGTGCTGGCGCGCTCGGCCTTCCATCACTCGATCAACTACCGCTCGGTGATGCTGTTCGGCCAGGCACAGAAAGTGGAAGATCCCGCGGCCAAGCTGCAGGTGCTGGAGAGCTTCGTCGAGTACATGTATCCGGGGCGCTGGAAGAATCTGCGGCCGGTGACCGAGCAGGAGCTCAAGGCCACGATGGTCCTGCACATGCCGATCGAGGAAGGCGCCGCGAAGATGCGCGTCGGGCAGCCGGTCGACGATGACGAGGACTACGGCTGGCCGGTGTGGGCGGGCATCGTGCCCGTTCGGCAAACGATCGGCGAGCCGGTCGCCGATCCGCGCCAGACCGAACAGGTTGCGGCCCCGGGTTACCTGGCGCAGCCTGCCCGGATCGGGAGAGCGGCGGAATGATGCGCTGGGCCATGTTGATCGGCTTGCTGCTGAGCGCGCCCGCTCCGGCAGCAGAGGACATCGACCGGGAAGTGCGCCGCGTCGAATCCGCGCTGACCAGGATCTCGCAGGAACAGCAATCGGTCTACCAGCAGTTCCAGATGGTGCAGGAGCTGCGCCGCAGCGATCAGGCGCAGATGCAGCCGCTGCAGAGCTACACCTCGCCGGCGACCCCGCCCAACTACGACGACGTCAAGCGCGAGGAAGAAGCTCGCGCTGCGCGAGTCAAGCAGTACCAGTACGAGCTCGACCGGCTGTACGCGCGCTACCGCGAACTCGAAGAGCAGAAGAAGCCGCTGCTGGACGAACTGTCGGCGCTCGCGCAGCGGCGGAGTCAGGAGCAGTAGCCGGAAGGCCCGATGGCCGAACGCCCCGCGTTCCTCGCGCTGATTCCGAGTGCCGTTGTTCGCTGCTCGCGCCGGGCTGCTGACAAGCGCGCCGATGCCTGACAAGGACCGCGAGCAGATCGACTGGACTGTGACGACATGGGTGGGCGCCTGGCAAGAGATGTGGCGGCCGTGGGCGGGCGCATTCAAGGAATCGCAGCCGCCCCCCCGCGCGTGCCGAACCGGGATCCTACTAGGCCCACAGGCAAGAGACCGGCGCGGCATACAGCCGCTCCCCGAAAGGCACGACAGCGTCTCCGTCGTACAACACCGCACCGAGCTTGAAGTCGCTGCCGCAGGCGCCGGCCACCTTTCTCAGTCCTTTGAAGTCCGCCCCGGTGACCGAAGCTGCCGCCTTCACTTCGACGCCAACGATCGCTCCGGCGCCGCTCTCTATGATGAGATCGACCTCGTCCTGGTCCTTGTCGCGATAGTGGTGCAACGTACACGGTTGGTCGAACCATTCCGTTTGCTTCGCAATCTCCGCGAAGACGAACGTCTCGAGCAGCGGGCCGAATATCGAGCGGTCTGCTGCGATGCCCTCCGCCGTTGCGCCAAGGATCGCGGCCAGCAAGCCGGAGTCGAGAAAGTGCAGTCTTGGCGTCTTCAGCAGTCGCTTGAGTCTGTTTCGAAACCAGGGATCCACGCGACGCGTGATGAACAACTGCTCGAGGATCGTCACATACTTGCTTACGGTCTTGTCATCGAGCCCGATCTGTCCCCCTATCTGGGACAAGTTGACGAGCCGTCCGGAATGCTGAGCGAGGATCTGCAGCAAGCGAGTCATCCGATCGAGTCTCTCGATCTCGGCGATGTCGCGCACGTCTCGCTGGACCAAGGCCTTCATGTATTCCCGTGCCCAGGACTGGCGACGTTTGGGATCGCTGCGCCCGAGCATCTCCGGGTAGCCACCCGTCAGGACCGCGGTCGCAAGATCCTCGCCGACAAGCAGGTCGGTCAACTTGGGGACTTTGCCTGCGAACGCGTTCTGCAGAAACGATGGCTTCACTCGACGCATTTCACCCAGCGACAACGGCAGCAGAGTCACCACCTCCATGCGCCCGGCGAGGCTTTCGGCCACCTGCGGCAGCGTCAGCACGTTGGCCGAGCCGGTGAGCAGGAAACGGCCGGGTCGCCGATCGCTGTCCACCGAGCGTTTGATCACGCGCAGGAGCTCGGGTGCGCGTTGCACCTCGTCGATGACCGCCTGGTCCAGGCTCCGCAGGAACCCGGCCGGGTCGGCACGCACACCGGCGAGAACGGTATCGTCGTCGAGCGTCACGTAGGCCCGATCCGGCGTCACGAACTCCCGGACCAACGTGGTTTTGCCGGCCTGGCGTGGACCGGTCACCATGACCACAGGCGTGTCCTGCAGTGCTTCGGCCACTCGTCTGGCCGAGAAGCGGGGGATGATGGTTTTCGGGAGGGCGGCCATGTCGGTTTCCGGTCTTGTCCAATTCGGATTATAGGCTCGTCCATTTCGGAATGTAATGGCGTCCAATTCGGAGCAAGGAGCCGTCCAATTCGGAACGTGGAATGGCTGGATCGAGCCTCGATTGCGCAGGTTGAGCCTGCGCAGGGATCGCTTGATTGCCATCGAGTGTGACCGCCCAGGACTGAGAACCAATGGCCCGGCCGAATCTGACCCGCGCCCGCGAAAACCGGATCGTCGACGAGATCCTGGTCGATGCGTACGGCCCCGAAGAGCAGGCCATGGCCTGGTACTACTACCTCGACGAGAAGTTGAGCTTTCCGTTCGTCAGCAGGTGCACCCGGGCCCGCAGCGTCTCGCCGCTGAAAACAGGAGAGGAGGTGGAGGTGTTGGGCCTGGCCAAGGAGGAGGACTGCGAGCGCGAGATCTTCGTGCTGGTCCGTTTCGGGGACCGGAAAGTTGGCGTGCCGCTGATGCAACTGGAGGTTGCACTCGGGACGCCGGCTACGAGCGAGGCGGTGGACGACTGGCGATGGTGGGCTGCCACCGAGCCTCGGCGCTGAGGCGCCTCCATGCATCAGGCGGCGCTGCTGACGTCCTGCTTTCTACAGCATGCCCAGCACACCCCTCACGCTCTCCTCCAGTTCCATCAGCTCTTCGGTGCTCAGCCTGGTCAGCGGGCCATCGCCAATGCGCGTCCGGTCTATGGCGCGGATCTGTTCCACCAGCACGTGGCAGTCCTGCACCAGCCGATCGCGGGCTCGGACAGGGACGCGCAGAGGTTCCAACCCTTTGCGCAGCTGGCTGGTGAGTGGGGCGACGATGATTGTTGGAAGCCCGGCGTCGATGAGGCGGTCTTCCTGAAAAATGACCACCGGTCGGATCTTGCCGACCTCACCGCCCTTGTTGGGGTTGAGGTTGGCGACCCACACCTCGCCTCGTTGCATATCAGCGCTTGCTCCTCTTCCGCCTCTTGGCGACCGGCGCGACGCGGTATCGGGATGAAGGTTCGCCCAGAGCAAGCGCCTCGTTCTCGAGCGGCAAGAACTCCTCTGCGACGGCGAGCGCTTCGCTGCGACTCTCGGGTTCCGACGCCAGGTTTCTCGCCGCCGTCTCCAGGCGAACAAGGAAGCGCTCGCGCTCGACCCGCGCCAGGTAGTCCGCGATGGCGTCGCGCGCAACCTCGGATCTGGGGCGCCCCGTCCGCCGGGACTCCTCTTCGAGCTTGGCTTCCAGCACGTCCGGAAGCCTCAGGCTGATGATGGGCATGTATATCCTGTAGCAGACTTTGTATTACAGAAGAGATTACGCAGGAGCGTACACCCTGTCAAGCGACCCATGCCCGACCAACGTGAGCTGCCTCTTTCCTTTCCTGATCTGTCGCCGGAGATCCCCTTCATTCCGGTCCGGATGGCCAACGAGTACGTGTACTGTCCCCGGCTGGCCTACCTGGAGTGGGTGCAAGGCGCCTCGGCCTCATTGAAGCAGCCGCGGGCGCAAGGTCACGCTCGGCACAGTCACTGGTTTTCCGAGGCACGCGTGCCTCGGCCCTCATTGAAGCTCGACAGCCTGGGCGCGCCGAGGTGATGTCTGGTCTTCGTGTCGGTTGGATGCGAGATGGTGGGGTGGTTGGATCTGTGGAAGCCGACTCAGCGCGTCCCGAGGCGCAGAGACGAGTCGATTGCCGGGACCGGATCTCGGCGCCGGCCGACCGGAAAGAACGGCGACGCAACTTTTTCCAGGCCGGGTGACCCTTTCTAGCACGGACCGGCGTAGCATGAGTCAACAAGGCAGCCGGAACGCCATTATTCTTCATTGTTGGAGCCACGACGGCGACGTCTGGTTCCGGGGGATGGTGGGAGGCCCATTGTCCTCAGGGGTACCGACGGTGTGTCTCACGCGTTATCGGGTATTGACTACAACTGGAAGGAACGAAGATGGCCATTTTCAAGCATGCAAGTGCAGTGGGCCTGTTGGCGGTCTTGTCGGCGGGCTGGGCAGTAGCTGCCGACGAGCCGGGCAGCCCTGGTGCAGAACATCGTGCGCAGATGCGGCAGTGGTGCAAGGACAACCCGGAGAAGTGTCGTGAGGCCATGCACCAAAAGGCGGAAGCCTGGTGGAAGCGGGTCGACACCGACAGCGACGGCGCGGTGAGCCGGGCTGAGGCCGACGCCAATGCACCGCGCCTGGCGAGCGAGTTCGACAGGGTCGATGCCGACGGCGACGGCAAGGTGACTCGTGAAGAGCTCGAAGCCACCGGGAAAAAGGCGCACCACGCTCGCGGGAAAGACTGGTGGAAGAAGGTCGACAGCGACTCCGACGGCAGCATCAGCCGGGAGGAAGCCGAAGCCAACGCCCCGCGGGTCGCCAAGGACTTCACACAGCTCGACACCAACGCGGACGGGAAGGTCACGCCAGAGGAGCTGAGGGCGGCGCGCAAGCGCTGACGCGTTGATCGCGGAGTCGCAGGACGGCGCCCGCAGTTGTTGCCCGGATACCTAACGATGCCCGGGCTGGCTCAAAGCTGCAGACACGGCATCGGTTACGTCTCGGGTTGTCGCATTACCGCCGAGATCGGGGGTGAATACGCGCTGCGCGGTGACGTGCTCGATTGCCGTCATCAGGTGTGCCGCCGCTGTGCGCTCGCCCAGGTGGTCCAGCATCATCACCGCCGACCAGAAGGTCCCGATCGGGTTGGCGATGCCTTTACCGGTGATGTCGAAGGCCGACCCGTGGATCGGTTCGAACATGGAGGGGTACCGCCGCTCGGGGTTGAGGTTCGCGGTGGGTGCGATGCCCAGGCTGCCTGACAGTGCGGCGGCCAGGTCGCTCAGGATGTCGGCATGCAGGTTGGTGGCGACCATCACGTCCAGCGACCGGGGCTTGAGCACCATGCGCATGGTCGCCGCGTCCACCAGCATCTTGTCGGTGGCAACGTCGGAGTAGCCCCGCGCGACTTCGTAGAAGATCTCGTCCCACATCACCATGCCGTGCTTCTGGGCGTTGGACTTGGTGATGAGTGTGAGCAGCTTGCGTGGCCGCGTGCGTGCGACCTCGAAGGCGAAGCGCATGATCCGCGTGACGCCCACGCGTGTGAAGATCGAGACTTCGGTGGCCACTTCTTCGGGCAGGCCGCGATGGGAACGTCCGCCCTGGCCAGCGTACTCGCCCTCGCTGTTCTCGCGGATGATGACCCAGTCGAGGTCCGTCGGACTGTTGAGCTTCAGAGGCGGCTCGATGCCGGGGAGCACCCGGGTGGGCCGCACGTTGGCGTACTGGTCGAAGTTCTGGCAGATGTTGAGCCGCAGTCCCCACAGCGTCACGTCGTCCGGGATGTCCGGCGCGCCGACCGCACCGAAGTAGATGGCGTCGAACGGTTTGAGTGTATCCAGCCCGTCGGCCGGCATCATGCGGCCGTGCTTCTTGTAGTAGTCGCTGCCCCAGGGAAAGCGCTCGACCTCTAGCCCGAAGTTGCCTTCGCGCCGGGTCAGAACCTCCAGCACCTGCAGGCCCGCGTCGATCACTTCCGGGCCGATTCCGTCGCCGCCGATGGCGGCTATTCTGTATGTCTTCATTCGTCTCTTTCCAATCTAGAGCATATCGGCTGCCAAGACGCCAAGGCGCCAAGAAAACCGACCCAACTCATGCGGGGCAGGCAGTAGCAGTGACTCTGAATCTACCTCGGCCAACAGGCCTGTGCACCTGCGTCGTCCGACCTGTTGTTTCGCTTCTCTCGGCGCCTTGGCGTCTCGGCGCCCAACCATCGCTGTAAGCGCTAGGCCAAGCCGAGCTTCTGCGCCAGGCCGATGCGCTGCAGCTTGCCGGTAGCGCCCTTGGGGATCTCCTCGAGGAAGAGGATGGTGCGCGGCACCTTGAAGGGCGCCAGCCGCTTGCCGGCGAACTCGCGCAGCTCCCGGTCGGTGGCGCTGGCGCCTTCACGCAGGACCACGGCGGCAGCGACGTCCTCGCCGAGCTTGTCGTGCGGCACCGCGAAGGTCACCACTTGCCGCACCGCCGGGTGGTCCATCAGGACCTCGTCAACCTCCCGCGGCGAGATCTTCTCACCGCCGCGGTTGATGATCTCCTTGAGGCGTCCGGTTATCGAGATATATCCATCGTCGTCCATCACGCCCTGGTCGCCGGTGCGAAACCACCCGTTGGTGAAGGCCTCGGCGTTGGCTTTCGGGTTGTTCTGATAGCCGGACGTAACATTGCGCCCGCGGATGACGATCTCGCCGGGTTTCCCGGGCCGCAGCAGGTCCCCGTCGACGTCCATGATCGCGACTTCGGGGCCGGCGGCGACCCCGACGGTTCCCGGCTTTCTTACACCGGGCGGAAGCGGGTTGCTCGCCATCTGGTGCGCCGCTTCTGTCATGCCGTACGACTCGATGACCGGTACATTGAAGGTGGCTTCGAGCTCGCCGATGACCTGCGGAGGCAACGCCGACGAGGAGGAACGGATGAAGCGCAGCGGGTTGGCCCGGATCACTTCCGCATGCTTGCCGGCGCGGGCGACGATCGTCTGGTGCATCGTGGGAACGGCGGTGTACCAGGTCGGGTGCGCCTCGTCCATCCAGCGGAAGAAGTGCAGGGCGTCGAACCCCGGCGTGCAGAACACCTCTCCACCAGCCGACAGCGGTGCAAGCAGCCCGGCTATGAGGCCGTGGATGTGGAACAGCGGCATCACGTTCAGGCCTCGATCTTCCGGGGTCAGCGCCAGTGTCGTGCGCACGTTGCGCGCCGACGCCCAAATGTTGCGCTGGGACAGCGGCACGATCTTCGGCCGTGACGTCGTGCCTGAGGTATGCAGGACAAGCGCGATGTCCTCAGGCGTGGCCGCTCCGGCAGGGGCGGGTGATAGGGCACCACCGGCTGGCGTGAGCGTGACCGTTCCTGCCGGGCCCGCCCGGTCCGGCACCAGCTGCACGACTGGCACGCGCAGACGTCGCGCGACCTCGATTGCCGGAGAAGCCTTTTCCGTCTCCACGAGCAGCAGACGCGCGTCGAGGTCGGTCAGATAGAACTCGAACTCCTCGGCGCGATAAGCCGGGTTCAAAGGTGCCGCAGTGCAACCCGCGGCGGCCGCGAGGAAGCCGACTGCCATCTCCGGGCCATTGGGCAGCACGATCGCGACGCGGTCGTTGCGGCCCGCACCCATGCCGCGCAAGCCTTGCAGGGTCTCACCGACTAAGGTGCGCAGTGCCCGATAGGTCAAGGGTGCGCGGCCGGGTGCACTGATGGCCGTGGCGTTGTCCGCGCCGGCGGCGAGCAGATCGAGGATGGTGTCGGCGGTTCTGGTCATTGGCCTGTTCCGGGTCGTCGATGCAAAGGCTAGGCAAGCGGCTCCACGCGCACGCGGCCGTGCTGTATGGCCAGCGTCTTCGCGAGCAGGCTGGCGCAGGCGTAGATGGCGTCGATGTGCGGCGTGGGCGTGCCGGTCATGCGGCCCAACTCGGCAACGGAGCCCACCAGCGCCTCGATCTCGATGGTGCGCCCATGCTCCACATCCTGCAGCATCGAGGTCTTGTGCGCGCCCACGCGCTCGGCGCCGGCGATGCGCTTCTCGAGCGAGACGCGGAACGTGACGCCGAGCTTCTCGGCAACCTCCTGCGCCTCGCTCATCATCGCGGCTGCGAGGCTGCGGGTGAGCGGGAACTGACAGATGTCCACGAGCGTGGCGTGGGTCAGCGCACTGATCGGGTTGAAGCTGAGATTGCCCCACAGCTTGAGCCAGATCTCGCTGCGGATGTCCGTAATCACCGGAGCCTTGAGGCCACCGCGGACGAAGGCGTCGGCGATCGCCTGGATCCGCGGCGTCGTGCTGCCATCCAGCTCGCCCAGCGTGAAGCGGTTGCCCTCGACCACCCGCACGATACCGGGCTGCACCAGCTCCGCCGCTGGATAGACCACCGAGCCGATGATTCGCCGCGAGTCGACGTGCTGTGCGATGGTTCCGTCGGGGTCGGCCGAAGTGACGGGCCGCCCCTCTAGCTCGCCGCCATGCTTGTGGAAGTACCACCAGGGAATGCCGTTCTGCATTGTGACGATGGTCGTGTCCTGATGGCACAGGGCCTGCAGCTGCGGCGCCACAGCGGCCACCTGGTGCGCCTTTACCGTCAACAGAATCACGTCCTGCGGTCCAGCGTCGGCGGTGCGCTCGACGGCCTGCACGTCAGCAGCGGTCTGCTCGCTGCCGTCCTCGAGCACGAGCGTCATGCCGCCGGCGCGGATGGCCTCGAGGTTCCTGCCGCGGGCGACGAAGACGACGCTCTCGCCGGCGAGGGCGAGCCTGACGCCGAGGTAGCCGCCGATCGCACCGGCGCCGACCACTGCGAATTTCATGACCCCTCCTGGTTACGGGAACCGCGGCGATGCAGATGCCGCGGGCGGGCAGGACACCCTCGCCTGATCCAGGGTCGTCAAGCCCGCCCCTTCTCGTCAGGCGAAAGAGACGTGCCGAGGCAGTCGTGGTGGTCGACTAGAAGTTGACGTTGTTCCTGCCTTTGAGCTTGAGGATGCGGCGCGCGTCGTCCGGTGTGGCGACCTCCAGGCCCAGCTCTTCGAGGATGCGGCGGATCTTGGCAACCTGATCGGCGTTGGTCTTGGCCAGCTGGCCCTTCCCGAGCCACAGCGAGTCTTCCAGGCCCACGCGTACGTTGCCACCCATCACCGCGGACTGCGTGGCGATATACATCTGGTTGCGTCCAGCGCCCAGCACCGACCACTGGTACTGATCCCCAAACAACCGGTCGGCCGTGCGCTTCATGTGCAGCACGTCCTCCGGATGCGGTCCGATGCCGCCGCGAATGCCGAACACCGACTGGATGAACAACGGGGGCTTGACCAGCCCGCGCTCGAGGAAGTGCGCGGCAGAGTAGAGGTGGCCGATGTCGTAGCACTCGATCTCGAAGCGGGTGTCGTTGTCGCTGCAGCTCTGCAGGATGAACGCGATGTCCTTGAACGTGTTCTTGAAGATGCGGTCGTGGCTTCCTTCCAGGTAGGGCAACTCCCAGTCGTGCTTCCACTCCTTGTAACGCGGGATCATCTCGTACAGGCCGAAGTTCATCGAGCCCATATTCAGCGAGGCGACTTCGGGCTTGAGCTTGAGCGCGGGCTGCAAGCGCTCCTCGACGCTCATGGTCGGCGCACCTCCGGTGGTGAGGTTTACCACGATGTCGGTCGCCGCCTTGATCTTGGGCAGGAAGCGCTTGAACATCTCCGGGTCCTGCGTCGGCCGACCGTCCTTGGGCTCGCGCGCGTGAAGGTGGACGATGGCCGCGCCTGCCTTGGCCGCGCCGATGGCCGCCTCGGCGATCTCCTCCGGCGTTATCGGCAGGTACGGCGACATGGTCGGGGTGTGGATTGCGCCGGTCACGGCGCAGGTGATGATGACTTTTCTTTGCTCTGCCATTGCTTCGCTCCGCTTTCGTTATCTAAACCGATCGAACCGCAGAGACGCAGAGAGCGCAGAGAACACCTTGGGAAGGAAAACCGAAGGTACCGGAGGCACCGGCTGGCTCATGCTTGAACCATCGGCGGGTCAATAGATACCCAGCTCCCGTGGCCCGCCTTTCACACCTTCGATTGCTTCGCTCTGCGGGTTTTCTCTGCGTCTCTGCGGTTCGCTCTAGTCCTTAGCAGCCATCTTGCGCTTGTGCGCGATCAGCGCCATCAGCCGCCGATCGCGCCAGGCCTCGCGCTGGGCGTGCCGCTCCTGGGGCATCACTTTACGCTGCTCGGCCTCGACACGCTTGATGAGCGCCTCGCTCATGGGCTTGTAGCGCACATCCTTGATCATCTCGTACATTACGCCGCCGTAGCGTGCCGCGTAGTCCGAGATACCGCCGGGCGCGTTGAGGTCGCCGGTCTCGAACGGACCCATGAACGACCAGCGCAACCCCAGGCCGTCCTTCAGGCACTTGTCCACGTCCTCGACGGAAACGTAGTCCTCGTCCACCAGCCGCCAGGCCTCGAACGTGAGCGCGGCCTGCAGCCGGTTGAGGATGAAGCCCTGGATCTCCTTCTTGACCAGGATCGGCACCTGGCCGACCTTCTCCTGGAGCCGGGTCGCGCGTTCTACCACCTCGGGCGCAGTCCATGGTGCAGGCGCGATCTCCACGACGGGGACCACGTGGGGCGGATTCACCGGATGGGCGACGATGCAGCGCTTGCGTCCCGGCAGACCTTCGCTGAACACGGATGTCGGGATGCTAGAGGTCGAGCTGGCCAGGATGCACTGAGGGGGCGCTGCGGCGTCCATGTCGGCGTAGAGCTTGCGCTTGACGTCCACCTTCTCGGCGATGTTCTCCTGTACATAGTCCGCGTCTTTCACGCAGTCCTGCACGGTGGCAGCCGCGCTGATGCGCGCCCGGACCGCCGCCGGGGGTTCGGTGATAAGGCCGAACTCATGCAACTCACCCAGCGCCTGTTCGATCAGGCCCAGCGCCTTTGGCACGGCAGCCGGATCCGCATCCCACATCTTCACCGGGTGGCCGGCCCGTGCGAACACCATGGCCCAGGCGCGGCCGATCAGACCTGCGCCGACTATCCCAATCTTCTCCATTTTCTCCACCAGTAATGCAAGACGCGCTCACCACAGAGGAACACAGGGGAAACCCCATGAGCCACGAAGGACACGAAGGATCACGAAGAAAAGCGAAACCTGGCATGAATGGACGCTCCGCACTGCAAGCCTGCATCCCACGGCTCGCGGGAAGAGAACTCGACCCTCACCGACAACAGTCCTCCGTGTTCCTTCGTGTCCTTCGTGGTTCAATGCGTTCTTGCTTTCTCCTGTGTCCTCTGTGTCAGATGAGATCGCAGTAGTCAACCCAGCATTTCGACCCCGGCGCAGACTGAGATGGCCTGCCCGGTGACGTGCCTGCCGGCATCGCTCGCCAGGAACAACGCCATGTTGGCGATGTCCTGGGGGCTGACCATGCTGCGCATGGACACCCGCTCGAGCGAGATCCGCTTCTGCTCTTCGAAGCTGATGCCCACGGCCTTGGCTTTGGCCTCGATGACGCGGTCGATGCGCTCACCCTCGACAACCCCAGGCTGGATCGCGTTGACGCGGATGTTGTCCGTGCCGACCTCCATGGACAGGCTCTTGCTGAAGCCTACCACGCCCCACTTCGCCGCTGCGTAGGGCGTGCGGTAGGGGAAGCCCAGCCGTCCGGCCGCGGAGGAGAGGTTGATGATCGAGCCGCCGCCCGCGGCCTTGAGCATCGGCACGGCAAGCCGCGTGCAGTAGAACATGCCGTTCAGGTCGATATCGATGCAGCGGCGCCAGTCTTCGATGCTGATCTGCTCGACCTTGCCGGTCGGCCCGGCGATGCCGGCGTTGTTCACCAGCACGTCGAGCCCACCCAGGTGCTTCTTCACGTCTGCGAAGAGCTGGTCGACTTGTCTAAGGTCCGACACGTCGCACAGCGTGGCGGTCACGCCCAGCCCTTTGACCGTCTCGTCGAGGGCTGCCTGGACCACGTCGCAGATGTGGACCTTCGCACCCGCCTGGACGAAGGTTTGCGCCATTACCCGCCCGATCCCGCCGCCGCCGGCGGTGATCAGGACGCGTTGGTTCCTTGCTGATAGTTCCATCGCTCATCCTCTAGAGAAAACGAAACCTCTCACCACGAAGACACGAAGAAGCACCAGACGCACGGAAGGGCGGTCCACAGGCAAAAGCTCGCTCCTGACCGGGATAACGTTTGCTTCTCGGTGGATTGACGCACCGCGTGATAGGAGTATTCCCACGATCCGATCCGTTGCAGGGTTCATTTTCCGGAGTCTGCTGTTCTTCGTGGCTTCGTGTCTTCGTGGTGAGCGGTTGCCCTACGCTGTGGTCAAAGCCAGAGCACCTGCTTGCGAAACTCCAGATCAGTCAGCAACGGCCCCGCCGGACCGGTGTGCGACACCCGTCCGCGGTCGAGCACCACAGCGCGGTCGGCCAACGACAGTACCAGGTCGAGATGATGCTCGATGATCAGGATGGAGATCTCCTTGCGCAAGCCGTCCAGCGACTTGAACACCTCGTCGACCATTGCCGGTGACAGCCCCTCGAAGGGCTCGTCGAGCAGCAGGATCCGCACGTTGCCGGAGAGCGCGCGCGCGATCGCGACCATCTGTTGCTCTCCGCCGGAGAGCTGGTCCGCCTTGGTGGTGAGCTTTTCCCGGATGCGCGGGAAGTAGGTGTAGATCCGCTCGCGCTCCCACCTTACCCCGCTGCCGCCGCTGCGCGAGAGTGCGCCGAGGCGCAGGTTCTCGTCCACCGTCAGCCCGGAGAACAGGCGCCGGCCCTGGGGCACCAGCCCGACGCCGAGGCGGGCGATCTGCTCGGGGCTCATCCCACCCACGGTGCGGCCCTCCAGCTCCACGCTGCCGCTGCGGGGCGCAACGATGCCCAGAATGCTCTTGAGGGTGGAGGATTTGCCCGCGCCGTTGCGTCCCAGCAGCGCGACGACCTCTTTGGCGCGTACCTCGAGCGACACGTCGTGCAGGATGTGGCTCTTGCCGTAGAAGGTGTTGATGCTTTCGACGCGCAGGATCGGCGCACCGGCCGCTTCGCGTCCCGGCTCGCGCGCCGCCGCATGGGGTTTACCGCCACCGATATAGACGCGCTGCACCTCGGGGTGAGTGCGCACCGTGTCGGCGTCGCCTTCGACCAGCACTTTGCCTTCGTTCATGACCGTGATCTTGTCCGCGATGGCGAACACGCGATCGATGTCGTGCTCGACCAGCAGCACCGCCATGTGCCGGGTGAGACCGCGGATCAACTCGGTGATGCGCTCACGCTCGGCGGCGGCGAGGCCCACCAGCGGCTCGTCTAGCAGCAGAGCCCGGGGCCTGGCCGCCAGGGCCACGCCGATCTCGACCAGGCGCTGCCCACCGTAGGACAGGCTGGACACGGCGACGTCCTCGACCCCTTCCAGCCCGAGAAACCTGACCAGCTCCCGCGTCTCATCGTTCACTGCCGCGAGCGCAGAGGCGCGACGCAGCAGGTGGAAGCGGCTGGGCGAGCGGGCCTGCACGCCGAGGCGCAGGTGCTCCCACACCGTCAGCGAAGGGAACAGGCTGGTGATCTGGAACGAGCGCGCCAGGCCGTGCGCCATCACGCCCTCCGGGGAAAGGCCGCCGATCGGCTGGCCGGCGAGCGCGACCGTGCCGTGGTCGGGCGCGAACATCCCGGAAATCAGGTTGAACAGCGTGGTCTTGCCGGCGCCGTTCGGGCCGATCAGCGCGTGCAGCTTGCGATCCTCGATGGCGAGGTCCACGCCGTCCACGGCGGTGAACCCGCCGAAGCGTTTGGTCACGCCCTTGCAAGCGAGCAGAGTGCCATTCACCTGCGGATGGCTGCGCAGGAAGGCGGGCGCCTCCGGGTTTGGCAGCGGGGTGACGCGCGCGGCCATGGCCGCTGCGCCGAAGTGCTTCCTGCGCAGTGGGGCGAGCAGGCGCTCGCCGAACCCCACCAGGCCGAGCGGCGAGAACAGTATCGTGGCCATGAAGAGCAGTCCGAACCAGAACTGCCAAGCCGCGGTGTAACTGGTGACGATCTCTCGGAACATCAGATAGAACGCCGCGCCCAGCGCCGGTCCGAGGAAGCTGCCCATTCCGCCCACTACGGTCATGGCCAGAAGTTCGCCCGAGAAGGTCACGTGAGTCAGGTCGGCGGATACGAACAGCTTCAGGTAGGCGAACAGGCTGCCACCCAGCCCGACCACGGCGGTGGAGACGACGAAAGCCGCCAGCTTATAGCGCAGGACCGGGTAGCCGGCGAACCGTGCGCGCTGCTCGTTCTCGCGGATGGCCATCAGCACCGTGCCCAGGGGCGCGTGCACGACGCGCCAGACCAGCCAAGCGGCCAGAAACGCGATGACGGCGCACAAGTAGTAGAAGATCCGCTGGTCGTCGACGTTCAAACCGAGCAGGGCGAGGCGGCGCACCCCCGACAGGCCGTTTTCCCCGCCGGTAAACGACGTCCAGCGGAACACGATGTAGTAGGTCAGCGCGGTGAAGGCCAAGGTCAGCAGCGAGAAGTACACGCCGCGCCGGCGCAGGGCGAGAAATCCGATCACCAGCCCCAGCAGCGTGGCGAAGAGCACGCCGGCGGCCAGCGGCAGCAGCATGCTGTCGGCGAACCAGTGCAACTGCGTGAGAGCGACGCAGTAGGCCGCCAAGCCGAAGAACAGGCCGTGACCGAAGGACAGCAGGCCGGTATAGCCCAGCAGCAGGTTGTAGCCGATCCCGACCATCGCCAGGATCACGATCTCGGTCGCCAGCCCCCAGGTGTAGCCGCCGGCCAGCACCGCCCAGGGCAGCAGGATCAGGCCCAGGGCGAGCATGACGAGTGGGTGGCGTGGCGCTGCGGGGATCATTTGTGCCACGAGTACCGCTCACCACGAAGACACGAAGACACGAAGAGAAGCAAAACGCATTCTTTGCAGAGAATAGGACGTGCGACAGGCCGACTCGGACAACGTTGAGGACCGTGCGATCGGCCCTGCGATCCGACGAGCGGTTTCCTTTCTGCCTTTCTTCGTGTCTTCGTGTCTTCGTGGTAAGAGGTTCGGGGTTGCGTTTCGTCAGCAGGCCTCACGCGATTGCCTTCAGTTTGCGAGCCTGCTCGGGGTTGAGCATCGACACATAGGCGAGCATGCCGCGCAGAGGCGACGGGAGGCCGCCGCCCTCCCACTGGCTCGCCTGGTGCAGAGCCGCGCGCAGGCGCCGCCGCTCCCGGCGGGACAGGCCGAGCACGTCGTTTACGGTCACCCCGGTCACGGTCTGGCGCGAGCCGCGCCGCATCACGCGGGTCTTGTCGCGATTTACTACGAAGCCTTCTTCGCGGACCACGCGCGCGGCGAGATGGCGCAATGCGTGCACTTTTTCCAGGTCCTCGCCCGAGAAGGTCAGGTCGTCGGCATAGCGCGTGTAGCTGAAGCCATACCGGCGCGCGAGCCCGGCCAGCCGCCGGTCCATCTTCACCAGCAGCGCGTTGCTCAGCCCCGGGCTGGTGGGGGCGCCCTGCGGGCAGGCGCGCGGTCCGACCGGCGCAAAGCAGCGAACCTCGCCTGCGCTCACCGGCTGCCGCGGCGATTCGGTCATCAGCACGGCGAGCACTGTCGCGACCTCATACCCGTAGCCGAGCGCTATCAGCAGGCCCCGCACCCGCCCGACGTGCAGAGCAGGGAAGAAGTCCTGGATGTCCAAACGCAGCACCACGCCCTTGCCCACGTGCGGTTGCGCGTTGCTGCGCACGGAGTGCCCGGCGCAGAATCCGTGCGCGTACTCGCTCACGGGCAGCTTGCTCACCAGGACGCGCAGCAGTCGCCGCTGAATCGCCTTGAGCCGCGACTTCGGCGCCATGATCAACCGCTCGCCGCCAGTGCGCTTGGGGATCGCGAAGGTAACGTAGTGGCTGGACCGATCGCGCGCGCTGTGCACCGAGAAGTGCCGCAGGGTCCTGACATCGACCTCGAGCGTCTGCGCGAGCTCGACCTCACTGCGCCACACCGGCAACCCGTAGCGCGCCAGCTGGCCCTCGTCGGTGCTCAGCCCGCGCAGCTGCCGGGAGCGCGTGCGCAGGGTTGCGGAGAACCAGCGGCGGGCGTCCGCAGCCATCAGCCGCCTGCGTTGCGGCCGTGCAGGCTCTCCGGCTGCCGTGCCTGCAGCCGGAGCGACCAGCCGCCGGTGGTGCGGTTTGAGCGTGGCGGGCGCCGCGGGGACTGGTGCGTCCGCGCGCTGGGGTGCCGCAGCAGACGCGAGTTGTACAGGCGCAGCCGGTTGCTGCATCACAGCCGCAGCGCGTTTGAGCTGTGCGATGGGTGCTGGCGTCGGCGGTGGCGCCGGCTCGGGCTGGGATGCGGCTGGGGATGGTGCGCTGGTCCCTGTCGTGGGCACAGGCTTGGGCTGCTGGGACGTTGCCGGTTTGCTCTGCGATGCCGGCTTGGCGGGTTGCTGCGGCGCTGTTCCCGGCTTGCGGGCGCCGGCCGCCGCTGACGGCGCGCCGGCCGTGCCCGGGTGTGAAGGGCGTGCCGACTGTTGGCTTGCAGAGGCGGGCCGCGTACCGGTGGCTGCGGGCCGTGGCTGTGCAGACGGTGTGTCCGGCCGGGTAGTCTGGGCCCGTCGAGGGGGCGCTTCGGACTCTGCGGCCCGCCCCCTGAACAGCCGCCGCAGGAAGTCAAGCAGCGGCACGTCGATCCCTCATGCCGCGCGCGTACTCGGGCGGAGCTGTCGATTCCGTCTGGACCGCTTGCGGGGGTCGTGCCGGGGAAGTCGGGAGAGGTTGCCCGGCCGTGGGCGACGGAACAGAAGGGAGGGCGGACCGGCCGACCACTTGCGAGGCTCTGGTCTCGTGGTCTCCCCGCGCTTGCCGCGCGGGGAGTCGTGGCGAAGTGATGCGCTCAACGCGCCGCCCCGGCGAAACACCGGGGACCTGCTGGCTGGTTGCGGACGCAGCCGCCCTCCCGGTTGTCTTTATGGCCGCAGGTGCGAAGGTTGTCAACCGGGTGTTGGCCTTCCCAGTGCGGGCCTTCATCCGGTTCCGGCAGGCCTGCGTCGCGATGCGGCGACTCACGAGACCCTCTTGCGGTACACGACGCCCTGCTCGCTGTCTTCGCGCAGGTCGGGGAACCGTTGCAGCAACTCGCCGGCCAGCGCCGCGAGCGCCTCCCTCGGCGCGAGATCACTGGGATCGGACAGCTTCCCGCGCACGCACGCCAGCACGCGTTGCGCCGATTCCTGCGTGTCCACCGCGCGCAGCACTTTGAGCACAAGCCTTGCTGCCGGCCGGTTCGTGGGACGGGCCAGCACCTCGAGCAGCAGATCGAGGTTGGCGTCTACCACGAGGGCCGAGCGAGCGCCGGCCTGGGCGAGGGCGTCGAGCCCGAGGGAGAGCACCTGACGGTCCGGTGCGGCGAGCAACTCGGCCACCGTCTCGGTGCTGCCCTGTGCAGCCGAACGCACGCGGGCAAACAACGTCCGCGCGAGGGGGTTGGCATGCTCGAGCTCCCGCAGCGATTGGATGGTTCCCGCCGGCACGCGCTTGAGGATGCGCACGGCGCGCGTGGCAGAGCTGCCTTCGTCGGGCGCGATGCCCGCATAGTAGTCCGCCGCGAGCTGCACTGCATCCATCAGGGCCGTGTCGCCCGAGCGCGGCTGATAGGCCGCGAGATGGCTGGCGAGCAGATCGACCAGCTCGTCGTCCCGCTGCTCCAGTGCACGCCTGAGCAGCGCGGCACGCGGTTGCTTGACGGAGGGTGCAAGCCGCGCTCGAAACGGTCCGCGGACGTAGTGCGGAAAGCGCTGGTAGAGCGCGAGCAGGGTGGCATCCTTCAGCGGTCTGGCCAACCCGCCTGTCCCCTCGGCCGTTCCCGGCGCACCAGCAAGCTGCAGGAGCTGCTGGCGCACCTGCGCCTCGGGCAAGGTCTGGTCCAGGACGAGCACCATCACTGCGGCGTCGTATTCGGCCGGCGAGGCACAAGAGATGGTCAGCTCGGCCCATAGCTCCCACCAGCTCCGCCGACGCGCGAGCTCCGCCATCTCGGCGCGCCCGGCACGCCGCCGCGCAGTCCACACCTCGGATGCGTGGCGTTCCAGGTAGGACAGAATGTGCTCGCCGCGCAGCTGCGCCAGCGCGTGCAGATGCGGACCGATATCCGCGCGCCAGCGCTGCGGATGGCGCCGGTCCAGTTCCTCGCACAGGCGCTCGGGGCTCGCGACCCGCCGCGCGAGCTCCATGGTGTCGCGCGCCCATTGCTCGGCTGAGACCTGTGCGCGGTAAAGGGCGAAGTGCAGCTCGTTGTCGCCCTGCCCGAGCGCCTCGCGCATGAGCTTCAGCCACGGGAGATGTGCATCCGCCGCGCGGCGGCCGCGCGGCGCGTGGCGGGAGATGAACCCTGAGACGAGGCCCGGCTGCAGACGATAGAGCTCGAGCGCAGCCTCCTCGTCCAGCAGCAGAGGCCGGTCCAGCTCGCGCAGGACCTGCTCGCGCTCTGCGGGGCTGCCCGCGGAGCGGAAGCGCGCGATCAGCTCGGCTGCCCAGCGCCGGGCCTGCTCATCGCTGTGCCGGCGTTCCGGCCGGCTGGCGCCGTGCGTGCTCATGGGCTATTCGAACCGCTCGAAGCGCTCGCCCATCAGGCCGCGTGGACGCAACAGCAGCACCAGAACCATGAGCAGGTACATGGAGGCTTCGGCAGCAGGAGGGTAGAAGTACACGGTGAGCCCGCGCACCACGCCGACCAGCAGGCCTGCGACGACCACGCCCCAGAACGATCCCAGCCCGCCGATCACCACCACGACAAAGGTGGCGGTCAGGATTTCGGTACCCATGGCCGGTTGCACGCCGGCAAGCGGTGCGGACATCACGCCCGCCAGAGCGGCGAGCCCTACGCCCAGCGCGAAGATCGCGGCCAGCGCCGGCTTCAGGCTGATGCCCAGAGCACGCACCATCTCGGGATCGCGCACCCCGGCGCGCACCACGAGCCCGAATGCGGTCCGATTGAGCAGCAGCCAGCACCCGGTCACGGCGAGGACCGCGACAGCGAAGATGGTGAGGCGGTAATAGGAGTAGATGAAATCGCCCAGGATGAGCTGTCCGCGCAATTGGTCCGGGATGGAGAAGGGCAGGCCGGTGGTGCCCCAGACCATCCGCAGCGCCTGCTCGGCGGCCATGGCGAGCCCGAAGGTGAACAGCAGTCCCAGGGCCGGATCCTTGCTGTAGAGCCGGCTCAGGAACAGCCGCTCGATCGTGATGCCGATGAACGCCACCAGCACCGGCGACACCGCCATCGCCCCGAAGAAGCCGAGGCGCTTCTCGACCTCGTAGGCGAGGTAGGCGCCCACCGCATAGAAGGCGCCGTGGGCGAGGTTGACCACACCCCCGAGGCTGAAGATCAGCGACAGGCCGAGCGACAGTACGATATACAGCGTGCCCACCAGTAGGCCATTGATGACCTGCTCGAGGATCAGCTCGGGGATGATCGGCGGTATCACGTGAGGCGCGAGGCGTGAGGCGTGAAGCGAGAGGCGTGAGGCGGACGCAGTGCCGTGATTGCCAAGTCGTTGGACAGCACGCCGCCGGACGGGTCATTGTACGCGGCGGGTGAAGGGGCAGTCCGACCACGGAGGTCGCCAGGCGCTCCCGTCTCAACTCCGCCTCGAACCCGCGCGCAAGCTCGGCCGCGCCTCACGCCTCACACCTCACGCCTCACGATCAGCTCATCTTGCACGGATTCTCGGTCTCTGTGGGCTGGATCAGTTCCAGCGATTCCTTCGGCCCCGGCACAGCCCGCACCATGTCGAAGATGTCCCACTTGTCCTTCGACTGGGCCTTGTCCTTCACCTTGACCACATACATCTCTTGCAGCAGTTGATGGTCCCGGCTGCGGAAGCTGCCTTTGCGCTCCTTCAGGATGTCGAAGGTTGCACCGCTCTCCAGGTGCTGGATGATCGGCTGGGCGTCCGTGGTCTTGGCGGTGGCGATGCTCTGCAGCACGATTCGCACGCCGACATAATCGCCCCAGGCCTGGTTGTCCGGCGGTGTGCCGAACTTCTGCTGGAACTTGGTCGTGAAAGCCTGCGCGGCCGGCACCTTGAGTCCGTGGTACCAGAGGCTCTGCCAGTGCCCCGACAGATTCTCCAGGCCGGCGGCCCAGAAGGGCACCGTGTCCATGACCCCACCGGCGAGCGGATAGGGCAGGTCGTACTCCTTGAACTGCTTGAGGAAGGTGGTCTGGTCAACGCCGGCCAGGTTGAGGTACACGAAGTCCGGTTTCAGCGACCGGATCTTGAGGAGATAGGCGCTGTAGTCGGCGGTGTTGCTCGGCACCATGTCGTTGGTCAGCACCACTCCGCCGTTGTCCTGCAGGAACTTCGAGGAGACCCGGTACAGGTCGTGGCCGAAGGCGTAATCGGCGGTCAGGAAGTACCAGCGCGCGCCCTTGATGAGGTTGTGGTCCTTCTGCCATGTACCGATGGTCTTCGTATACATGGTGTTGCACCCCTCGATGTGGAACATGTAGCGGTTGCAGTTCTCTCCGCGCAGGGCATCGGAGTTGGCGCCGGTGTTGAAAAAGGGAATCCTGTAGCGCAGCGCCTGCTGCGCGATGGCGAGTGCGGAGGCCGAGTTCACCTCACCGATCAGGCACACCACGTTGTCGCGCTCCGCCAGCTTCTGGGCCTTGGTGACCGCCGTGCCCGGATTCACGCTGTCCTCGGCGATCAGCTCGATCTTGCGGCCCAGTACGCCGCCGGCCGCGTTGGCTTCGTCAACCGCCAGGCTCGCGCCCCGGAAGCCGTACTCCCCGACCTGGCCGAGGAACCCGGTGCGCGGCGTGAGATGCCCGAGCCGGATGACTTCCGATTGCGCGCGCAGGATCCCGGGAAACGCCAGCGGGGCTGCGGCCAGGGCGGCGGTCTTTTTCAGCGCGTCGCGGCGGGCCGGACGCGTAACTTTTTCGTTGCTCATGCTCTCTCCCCCTTATCCATTCAGTCTTGAACCACGGAGGACACGGTGGACACGGAGGTAAACGCGGAACGTGAAAGTGCACCGACTGGTTGGCGCGAGCGAGCAGCTGACCGCGCACGGAGTGCTAGTGCGTGTTCTGCTTTTCCTCCGTGTCCACCGTGTCCTCCGTGGTTCATGCTTGCAGTTACTTGCGCTTGAACCCGGAGCGGATCCAGTCGAGGCTCTTCACACCCTCGGGCGGACTGATCTGTTCGGCCGGGTAGTACTTCACGTTGGTCAAGGTGATCTTGCCGTTGACCTTCTTCACTGTCCCATAGGGCACGTGCTGCACGGCCTGGTGGCCCTTGCCCAGCGCCATGTCGACTGTGCCCGCGGGAGATTCGAACTTCATGTACTCGAACGCCTTGATGATGTCGTCGATGCTCGGGTCCTTGCCGTGGTTGGCCGCCTGGGCTTTCTCGTATGCAGCCTTGACCCCGAAGAACGCAGTCGCCATGTGGTAGGAGGCATAGACGGCCGTCATGCCGAACTTGTCCTTGTAGGCCTTGGCGAACCACTTGTTCAGCGCGGTCGGCGGAGCGAACGGGCCATTGGGTCCACGCGCGCCGATGACCGTGCCGTCGGGAACCGGGTCGGCCAGGCGCTCGAGCACGGTTTCGCCCGTGATCATGATGTTGGGCACCTTGGCCAGCAGGCCGCGCGGGGCCGCCTGCATGATGTAGGCCTCCAGGTCGCCGCCCCAGAGCGAGTTCTGGATGATCTCTGCGCCGCTGCCGAGCAGCGCCGAGATCTCCGCCCCGTACTGGCCGGCGCCGAGCTTGGGTGTTACGTTCGTGCCGATCTGCGCCTGCGCGCGGAGGATCTTCATCGCTTCGGTGAAATCGGACCACGCGTCCTGACCCCAGGCGTAGTTCGGGTTGATGCCCGAGAAGGTCTTCAGATTGGGATAGCTCTCGACGATGTAGCGCACGGCCGCGACGTTCTCCTGGGTGGCCATGGTCGTGGTGCGGAACACGTACTTGTAATCCGCTTCCTCGAAGATGCGGTACGTGGCGCAGTCGAACAGCACGGTGAACTTCTTCAGTTCCTCGGCGACCGGCGCAACCGCGAGACAATCCCCGGATGAGATCACGCCGATCACCATGTCCACATTCTGCCGGCTGACCAGGTTGCGATACTCGGTGACGACCTTGGTCGGGCCGCCGGCTTCGTCGACGTACACCAGCTCGATCGGCCGGCCGCCGAATCCATTCTTTTCGTAGCCGGGCACGACTCCACCCTTGTTGAGAGCCTCGACCAGAAGGTCGGAGGCGTTCTTGGCCGGCACGCCGAAGGGACCCGCCGCCGGCCCGGAAAGAAAGGTGATCACGCCGATGCGAAGCGGCTCCTGGGCCTGAGCCGGATGACCCGCGAGCAGGGCAAAGGCGGAAACGATGGCAAGGGCGCCGAGTCGGCGCAGATGGCGAAGCATGACTTCCTCCCTGTCAGTGGTATTGGATTATCGTGACACGCGACGCGCGCACGCTGGCTACAACGGGCGATGCGGCTGTGCGGCTGACAACGGCGATTATAGCAACGCCCGCTATGCTGCCGCCGGAATGGCTTCCGGGCTACAATGCACACCTCCAGGCGGCGGTTGCGTCGTCATCGCAACGATATTGAATCTCCTCGGCCTCGATACTTCCTCGGAATGGTGCTCGGCCGCACTTTGGCTCGGTGGCGCGGCACGCGCACGCGAGGACAATGCCGGGCAGCGGCACTCCGAGCTCATCCTCCCGATGATCGAAGCGCTGCTGCAGGAGGCCGGCTTGTCGGTGCACCAGCTCGACGGGATCGCCTTCGGGGCGGGGCCCGGTTCCTTTACGGGATTGCGCATCGCCTGCGGGATTGCCCAGGGCCTGGCTTTCGCTGCAGGTCTGCCGGTGGCGGCGGTCGGTACGCTGGAATGCCTGGCGGAGGCGAGCGGGGAATCGCGGGTGCTGAGTGCTCTCGACGCGCGCATGGGCGAGGTCTATATCGGCGCCTTCGAGCGCGGCGGCGACGGATGGCGCCCCGTCAGCGAGCCGGCGTTGTGTCGTCCCGAACAGGCGCCGGTGCTTCCCGGGGCGTGGGTGGGCTGCGGGAGCGGCTTTGCCGTCCACGGTGGAGCGCTCGCGCGGCGCTATGACGGGCAGCTCTGCGCTGTTCGGGCGGATCTGTTCCCGCACGCGCGCGAGGTTGCAGCCATCGGGGCGCGCATGCTGGCGCGCGGCGAGGGCGTCGATCCGGCGCTGGCTGCCCCCCTCTACATCCGCGACAAGGTGGCGCTAAGCGTGGCCGAGCGCGCTGCCAGGAAGGTACAGGCGAGCTCCGCGGAAACATGAGCGCTGTCCTGAAAACGGTCCCGTCGATGCGCCCTATGGGGCCGACCGACGTGGAGCGGGTGCTGGCCATCGAGCAGGACATCTACGCCCATCCGTGGACGCGGGGCAACTTCCGCGACTCGCTGCAGGCCGGATACAGCTGCTGGGTGATGGAGTGCGAGGGCCAGCTCGTCGGGTACGGCGTGTTGATGGTCGGCGTGCGGGAAGCCCACTTGCTCAACCTGAGCGTGGCGCGCCACTGGCAGCGGCGCGGCTTCGGCCGGCGCCTTCTGCATCATTTCATCGATCTTGCGGTGGGCTATGAAGCGCAGCGCATGTTCCTGGAAGTGCGGCCATCGAACGTGGCCGCCCGCGCACTCTACGCCGATAGCGGATTCCGGGAGCTGTATGTCAGGCGCGGCTATTACCCCACCGATGATGGGCGGGAGGATGCGATTCTGATGGGGTTGGATCTCGCGGCGGGTGAGGCGGGCGTGACAGACATGCCGTGACGGGTTACGCATGAATCGACGGGATCTGATTCTTCGAGAGCTGGGGCTCACGCCGCTGTGGGTGCGGCGCGGGCAGGACGGGCAGGAAGCGACCATCCAGGTCGAAGCACCGATGCCCGCTGTAGCCCCGACCGCGGAGGCGGTGCCTCCGTCCGGCGAGGGACGCGCGGAACGCATCGCGCGGATGGATTGGCGGGCATTGAGGGACGCCGTGCGGGGCTGCACTGCCTGTCCTTTGCATGCAACGCGGAAACAGACCGTGTTCGGCGTGGGCGACGAGAAGGCCGACTGGCTGTTCGTCGGCGAAGGCCCGGGCGCCGAGGAGGATGCGCGCGGCGAGCCCTTCGTCGGACAGGCCGGCAGACTCCTGGACAACATGCTCGCGTCGATCGGGTTGCAGCGCGGACGCGACGTCTACATTGGAAACGTGGTCAAGTGCCGCCCGCCCGGCAACCGCGTGCCCGAGCCAGCTGAAGTGGCGCAGTGCGAGCCTTTCCTGCTGCGGCAGATCGAGCTGATCCGGCCCAAGCTCATTGTCGCCCTGGGGAAGACGGCAGCGTGCAACCTCCTGCGCACCGAGGCGTCGCTGGGCAGCCTGCGCGGGCGGTTGCACGACTTCCGGGGGACGCCGGTGCTGGTCACCTATCACCCGGCCTACCTGCTGCGTAACCTGCCGGACAAGGCCAAGGCATGGGAGGATCTGTGCCTGGCCGTCGATACGGTGCGGGCGTTGAAGGCCGAAGCTGGCGCCCAGATGTAGGGCGCTGCGAAACACGAAATCGACAGGAGAACGAGTATGACCAGACTACTTGCAGCCTTCGCTTTGCTGGTGACCACCCTCGGCCTGGGTGGGTGCGGCTACAACCGGATCCAGTCCGAGGACGAGCAGATCAAGGCGGCCTGGAGCGAGGTGGTGAACCAGTACCAGCGCCGCGCCGACCTGATCCCCAACCTGGTCAACACGGTGAAGGGTTACGCCCAGCAGGAGAGGGAGGTGTTGGAGAGCGTCACCAATGCCCGTGCCCGGGTCGGCAGCATCCAGGCAACGCCCGAGCTCATCAACGATCCGGCCGCGTTTCAGCGGTTCCAGGAGGCGCAAGGCGAGATGACTTCGGCGCTGTCGCGGCTGCTGGTGGTGGCAGAGAACTACCCGCAACTGAAGTCGGACCAGAACTTCCGCGATCTGCAGGCGCAACTCGAGGGCACGGAGAACCGCATCGCAGTAGCCCGCAAGCGCTATATCGACGCTGTCCAGCAATACAACACCACGGTGCGGCAGTTCCCGGTGAACCTCACGGCGATGGTGTTCGGCTACAAGGACAAGCCGAACTTCACGGTTCAGGACGAGGCTGCCATCGCCAAGCCCCCCACCGTCGACTTCGGCACGTCGCAGCCGAAGCAGTAGCGTGGGCAAAAACCGTACTGACCGCCAAGACGCCAAGACGCCAAGACGCCAACAGAAAACACCTCACTCACCACGAAGGACACGAAGAAAACCGTCTATGCCTTCGGTTCGTGCAGCACGACTTCGGCTCCTCCACCTGACATCCTGGAATAGCAAGAACACATCATTGCACCAGGACATTGTGACTTCCGGGGGGTTCCTTCGTGTTCCTTCGTGTCCTTCGTGGTAAATGCGTTTTGCTTTCCTCTGTGTTCCTCCGTGTCCTCTGTCGCTAGTGCGTTTTTGAACAAGCAAGTCGCAGTGCGCCGCGCGCTCTTCGCGCTGATGCTGCTGCTCTCGGCGGTGGTCGCGGCCGACGTCGCCGTGCCGCCGCTGGAGCGGCGCGTCACCGACCTGACCGGCACGCTCAGCGCGGACCAGGCCGCGGCGTTGGAGCAGAAGCTGGATGCCTTCGAGCAGCGTAAGGGCAGCCAGATCGCGGTGCTGATCGTCCCGACCACCGAGCCCGAGGTGATCGAGCAGTATTCCATCCGTGTCGCGGAGCAGTGGAAGCTCGGCCGCAAGGGCGTGGACGACGGCGCGCTGCTGCTCATCGCCAGAGACGACCGCGCGCTGCGGATCGAGGTGGGCTACGGGCTGGAAGGCGTGCTCACGGACCTCATGAGCAAACGCATCATCGCGGACATCATCGTGCCGCGCTTCAAGACCGGCGACTTCGCCGGCGGCATCGACGCCGGCGTCGATGCGATGATCAAGGTGATCGACGGCGAGCCATTGCCCCCGCCCCAAGCCTGGAAAGCGCCCAAGGTCGGAGTCGAGGCCTACCAGACCCTGTTCGTCGTCGGTTTCATCCTCGTGGTGGTGGTCGGTGGCATCCTCCGCGCGCTGTTCGGGCGGCTGCCGGCAGCCACGCTGATCGGCGGGGCGATCGGCGCGATCGCATGGCTCCTGGTCGCCTCTCTGGCGGCCGCGGTGGTCGTGGGGATCATCGCTTTCGTTTTCACCCTGTTCGGCGGCATGCCGCGCATCGGACGGCCGGGCTACGGCGGTTACCGCGGTGGCGGTGGCGGTTTCGGCGGCGGCGGGGGCTGGAGCGGCGGCGGGGGCGGCTTCGGGGGCGGCGGCGCATCGGGGCGCTGGTAGCCATGCGCATCGGGCGAATCCTCACCCATCTGTTCACGACCGCGTGGAGCGTGCGACGGGCGTTCCCCCCGCGTCTCCTGGACCGGATCGAGCAGACCGTGCGCGACTGCGAAGCCACCCATGCCGGCCAGATCCGCTTCGCCGTCGAGCATTCGCTGGATCTGCCCGAGCTGCTGCACGGTGAATCGGCACGTCGGCGCGCCATCGACGTGTTCTCGACCCTGCGCGTATGGGACACCGAGCAGAACAATGGTGTGCTCATCTATCTGCTTCTGGCCGATCACGACGTCGAGATCGTCGCGGACCGTGGGATACACGTCAGGGTGGGCCCGGAGGGCTGGGAAACCATCTGCCAGCAGATGGAGTCGGCATTCAGGCAGGGCGATTTCGAGGGCGGCGTGCTCGCCGGCATACGCGCGGTGAGCGAGCATCTGCGGCGCCATTATCCGGCCCGGGGGCTGCAACCGGACGAGTTGTCCAACCGGCCGGCGGTGCTCTAGGGAGCTGGGACGAAGGACGAAGAACCGAGCCCCCGCTGCGTCGTTACGTCGCGCGTCCTTTGCCCTTCGCCCTCCTATATCTTTCCATCGTCCTGGTCGTGCCCGTGGATGCGCCACAGGAGATACATGGCGCCCGCAACCAGCAACCCGAACAGGACGATGATGGTATTGATCTGCAGCCCGGCACGGATCATCAGAGCGTAGCCCCCCAGCAGCACCAGGATGCTGATGTTCTCGTTGAAGTTCTGCACGGCGATGGAATGGCCCGCACCCATCAGCAGATGCCCGCGGTGCTGCAGCAGCGCATTCATTGGCACCACGAAGAACCCGCCCATGGCGCCGACCAGGATGAGCATGCCGATCGCTCCCTTCCAGCTGGTGATGAACACCATGCCGATCACCGCCAGCCCCATCAGAATGCCAACGGGCAGTACCTTGACAGCCCGCTGCAGAGACACGAACCGGGCGGCGAGCACCGAGCCGATGGCGATTCCCACGGCAGTGACCGCGGTGAGCTGTGTGGCTTTCTCGAGGTCGAAGTTCAGTGCGATGGCGGCCCAGCTCAGGACGATGAGCCGCAGCGTGGCGCCCGCCCCCCAGAACAGGGTGGTGACGGCGAGCGACACCTGCCCGAGTGGGTCGCGCCACAGCAGCCGGAAGGAGTGCCAGAAGTCCTGCAGGATGTATACGGGCGTCTTCTTAGGAAGCTTGTGGTCGATGGCGACGCGAGGAATGTACAGGTTGACCGTTGCAGCCACGATATAGAGGACAAGGATCGCCGTCATGGCCAACTCCGCGGCCGTGCCGACCCAGCCCTCGATTACCGGGGCATCGAAGTGCAGGAACACCCAGGGCGCGAGATGCGGGCCGACCATGATGCCGCCGATGATGGCGCCGAGGATGATTGCCCCGACTGTCAGGCCCTCCATCCAGCCGTTGGCCAACACCAGCTGGTTGGCCGGCAGGTACTCGGTGAGGATGCCGTACTTGGCCGGAGAGTACATGGCGGCCCCGATGCCGACGATTCCGTAGGCGTACAGCGGATGCAGTCCCAGCAGCATAGCCAGGCAGCCCGTGAACTTCACCGCGTTACTGATGAACATCACGCGGCCCTTGGGCAGGGAATCGGCGAACGGCCCGACGAATGGCGCCAACACGATGTAGGAGAACACGAAAAACTGCTGGAGAACCGGCGTGTGCCAGTCGGGGGCCTTGATCTGGGCCAGCAGGGCGATGGCGGCGAACAGCAGCGCGTTGTCGGCGAGCGCGGAAAAGAACTGCGCTACCAGGATGGTATAAAAGCCGCGGGTCATGGAATGGTTCCGACGCCTCATGGCCCGGGTGGAACGCCTCCCGCCGATCTTGCCGGTGCCGGGGACAGAGGGCGCGCCTTTATACCACGAAATAATTGCGGCGCCGAAGTACACTAGGAATGAGATACAGTAGTTCCACCTCTCACCACGAAGGCACGAAGACACGAAGAAAACCGGAACGACCAGAGCGCGTGGACCTCCCGGGCTGGTCAGTGTGCCGCGCGATGTCTCTCAGCTAACATCTTCCTCTATCCGGTCATGACCCGCCCGATCCAGGCCCGCATCCGCGCCTCCGCCTTCCGAAGTAACCTGGCCCTTGCGCGCCGGCGCGTGCCGGCCGCGCGGCTGATGGCTGTCATCAAGGCCAACGCCTATGGGCATGGCCTGATGCGGGCGGCAAGGGCACTCAGGGATGCCGACGGCTTTGCGGTGCTCGACCTGGATGCCGCGGTGAGCTTGCGCAGCGAAGGCTACAGCCGGCGTATCCTGCTGTTGGAGGGTTTCTTCGAGCTGCCCGAGCTGCCGGTGATGGCACAGCATCGCCTGGCTGGGGTGGTGCACTGCGAGGAGCAGCTGCGCATGCTCGAAGCCCTGCCGCTCGCCGCTCCGGTGGATGTCTTCCTCAAGCTCAACACCGGCATGAACCGGCTCGGGCTGGCTGCTCAGGAGCTTCGCCCGGCCCTGGCGCGGCTGCAGGCCTCGCGCAACGTGGGCGAGATCACTCTGATGACGCACTTCGCCAGCGCCGACGACGAGCCAGGAATCGCCTGGCAGCTCGATGGCTTCGAAGCCGTCACGGCGGGGCTGGGCCTGCCGGTATCGATCGCCAACTCCGCCACGCTGCTGCGCTATCCGCAGGCTGCGCGGGACTGGGTGCGCATCGGGATCATGTTGTACGGGGCGTCTCCCTTTGCGGACGAAACCGCGGCACAGCTGGGCCTCGAGCCGGTCATGACCCTGGAGAGTAGGCTCATCGCTGTGCATGCGCTGTCGGCAGGCGAAGCCGTCGGCTACGGCGCGGCTTTCCGCGCGCCTGCCCCGATGCGCATCGGGGTGGCGGCCTGCGGCTACGCCGACGGGTATCCGCGTCACGCGGGAACCGGCACGCCAGTGCTGGTAGGGGGCCGGCGGACCCGCACGCTGGGGCGTGTGTCGATGGATATGCTTTGTGTGGACCTGACCGATGTGCCGGAGGCGGGTGTGGGCACTCCCGTCGTTCTGTGGGGCGAGGGGTTGCCCGTTGAAGAAGTCGCTGCTGCGGCCGGCACTATCAGCTACGAGGTACTTTGCGCTTTGGCTCCGCGCGTGCCCGTCGTTGAGGTCGCCTAAGGGACCGAACAGCGAGCTCTCGACGCCAAGGACGCGAAGGACATGCCAAACATCTATGACGGCCTGTGACTCCCGGTCAGTGTATCGGTGCCGCGCATGCTGACGCTCAACATCTGCTGGAAGGCAAGCACCTCAGGTATGTTCGGCAGCCTCTACGCAATTCCTTGGCGGTGAAAGCGTCGGTTTTCTCGATATGGCGAAGCCCAAAACAATCTACAGCTGCACCGAGTGCGGCGGCCAGACCCTGAAGTGGCAGGGTCAGTGCCCGCACTGCAATGCCTGGAACACGCTGGTGGAGAGCGTCGCGGAGCGGGCGACCACGCGCTACCAGGGTGTCGCGCGGGCGAGCGCCGTGCAGGTGCTCGGCGAGGTGCAGGCGGCTGAGGAGCCCAAGCGGGAAACCGGCATCGCAGAGCTCGATCGCGTGCTCGGCGGCGGGCTGGTGCCGGGGGGCGTCGTGCTGCTGGGCGGCGATCCGGGCATCGGCAAGTCGACGCTGCTGCTGCAGGCGCTCGCGGAGCTGTCGGCCAGTTGCAGCGTGCTCTACGTGAGCGGTGAGGAGTCGACCCAGCAGGTGGCGCTGCGCGCACGTCGTTTAAACCTGCCGGCGCAGCAGCTCAAGGTCCTGGCCGAGATCGGGCTCGAGAAAATTCTTGCCGTGCTGACCGACGAGAAGCCCGCAGTCGCGGTGGTGGACTCGATCCAGACGATCTACTCCGAAGCGCTGCAGTCGGCGCCCGGCAGCGTGGCGCAGGTGCGCGAGTGTGCAGCACAGCTCACCCGCTTCGCCAAGACCTCCGGCACAACGTTGCTGCTGGTGGGGCATGTCACGAAGGAAGGCGCCATCGCGGGGCCGCGCGTGCTGGAGCACATCGTGGACAGCGTGCTCTACTTCGAGGGCGACACCCACTCGAGCTTCCGGCTGGTGCGTGCGATCAAGAACCGCTTCGGCGCGGTCAACGAGCTGGGTGTGTTCGCCATGACGGATCGGGGGCTGCGCGGTGTAAGCAATCCTTCGGCGCTGTTTCTGTCGCAGCACAGCACCGAGGTCCCGGGTTCCTGCGTGCTGGTGACCCAGGAAGGCACGCGTCCGCTGCTGGTGGAGATTCAGGCGCTGGTGGACGAGTCGCATGCGCCCAATCCGAGGCGCCTGACGGTGGGGCTCGAGCAGAACCGGCTCGCCCTGCTGCTGGCGGTGCTGCACCGGCATGCCGGCCTGGCGGCCTTCGACCAGGACGTGTTCGTCAACGCGGTAGGCGGCGTGAAGATCGACGAGCCGGCTGCGGACCTCGCCATCCTGCTGGCCATCGTCTCGTCGCTGCGCAATCGCCCGCTGCCGCCCAAGCTGGTGGTGTTCGGTGAGATCGGGCTAGCGGGCGAGGTGCGGCCGGTGCAGCGCGGCCAGGAGCGCCTGCGGGAGGCTGCGAAGCTGGGCTTCACCCGTGCGCTGATCCCGCGCGCCAACCTGCCCAAGACCGCGATCGACGGAATCGTTGCGGTCGGGGTGGATCGGGTGGAAGAAGCGATCGGGCGCGTGCGCGAAGAAAGCGGGACGTAGGACGTAGCCGAAAACCAGGACGTAGGACTTGGGACGTAGAGGGCGCGGCGCGGCCGCGCCAAACCTACTTCTCGGAGCGGGATGCGCCGTAGCGCAGTGCCGTCCGGCTACGTCCTGCTTTTCAGCGCCTCAGCGCAGAAACACCAGCGCCAGTGCGATCGCGATGGCCAGCGTGCCGACCACCCACAGGTAGATGTAGGAAGGCGAAGCCTGCCGGCGCTGCGAACGCGGCGCGGGCTGTCGCCTCGGGTCTTTCCAGGTATCGGTTGCGGAGCCGGCGGCAGGCGCGGCTGCCGGGATGGGGCGCGCCGGTTTCTGCGATTGCGCGGAGAGTGAGACCTCCTTCTCGAGACCGGTGAGCACTGCCAGCTTGAGGGTTGCTTCGTGGGAGTCGAAGGCCTTCGAAAGTGCGAGGCCAGTGGTTTGCTGCTCGGGCGCGTTGTCGAGCGGCGCGGCCTTCACCGGGGTGAGCTTGTCGCTGCGCCGGGTTGCAGACGGGGCAGGCGGCTGGCCGCGCGCTACATCGGCCATGTGCACCGGCCCAGACCCCTTGCCGAGCAGCGTGTCGCGGCATTCGCGCAGGTCCCGCGCGAAGTCCCGCGCATCCTGATAGCGTTCCTCCACGCCTTTGTTGAGGGCTTTGGCCACGATCAGGTCCACCACCGCGGGCAGCAGCGGGTCACGCGCGCTCGGCGGCGGGGGCGTGAACTGCATGATCTGGAACATGATGCCGTGGATGCTATCGGCCTGGAACGGCGCCTCGCCGGTGAGCATCTCGTAGAGCACGACGCCCAGCGAGAACAGGTCGCAACGGTGGTCGGCACGCTTGCCTGCGACCTGCTCCGGCGACATGTACTTGGGCGACCCCAGTATCATGCCGGTCATGGTCTTGACCTCGTTCGTGCGCATGCGCGCGATGCCGAAGTCGGTAATCTTCACCAGACCGTCGCGCACCACCATGATGTTGGCGGGCTTGATGTCGCGATGGACGATATGGCGGTCGTGGGCGTAGGCCAGCCCGTCGGCGACCTGCGCGGCGATGTCCAGCGCCAACTCCACCGGCAGCGGCTCGCGCGAGGACAGGATCGAGCGCAGCTCCTCTCCCTCGAGGAGCTCCATGGCCATGTAGGCCAGCCGCTCGCTCTTGCCGATGTCATAGATGGTGACGATGTTGGGATGGTTCAGCCCGCCGGCCGCACGCGCCTCCTGGTAGAAGCGGGCCTCGTACTCGGACAGCTCGTCTTTGGGTAGCGTGAGGTTGATGGTCTTGACCGCTACGACGCGGTCCAGCACCGGGTCGCGCGCCTTGTAGACGACGCCCATGGCGCCCTGCCCGAGCTCGGAAAGAAGCTCGTAGCGGCCGAGTTGCTGGGTGATCTCCCGGGTGTTCACTGCGTGCATCACTGCTTGGGCATGCCCGCCTTCACGCTATCGAACACCGGGCCCCACATCGGATGGCCGCGCTCCTCGGCGCGCAGCTCCATGCGCGGATCGATTTCCAGGGCCTTGCGGAAGTCGTCGCGACACTGGCTCTGCTGCCCGGAGATGCAGTGCATGAACCCCAGGTACTTGTAAGCGCGCGCCTGTGACCGCGTCGTGAGCCCCTCGTCCAGCGCGCCCCGGATCGTGCGCGCGGCGACGCGGTAGTCGCCGTTGTCGTACTGGCGGATGCCCTGGTCCAGCATGTTCTCTGCCTTGAACTTGGTGAGAGGGAACTCCTGGACCGCCTTTGTCTGACATCCCGTCAGCACAACGGCCAGAGCCAACGCCAACATGCAGCCGATCTCGCGCCCGATCACAGGTCTCTACCTTTGTTGAGTGAACTTGTGCTTGATTCTAATGGTTTGGTTCGAGGCGAGCTCCACGTCCTCCTCGTAGGGCTTGAACGCTCCGTTGCGAACCTCGATCCGATACTTGCCCGGCTTGAGCTCCAGCTCCGACATGGGCGGGCTGACTCCGGCGGGCTTGCCGTTCACGAGCACCTCTCCCCACGGCGAGATGGCCAGCAGCACCAGCGCAACCGGGCCGACCTTCGGGTTGGGTGGTGGAGGTGCCCACTGCTGTACCGGCTCGCCCTTGACCTCTGCTGCGGGTTGGCTCGGAACCAGGGCAAATGTGCGCTGCGGCTCTTCCACCGGAGTGGGCGGCTGGGGTGAAGGCTGTGGTGTGAGCGCCGGCAGCGGGTCTGCTGGCCGCGCGTTGGTGCCTGCGGAGGACTGCCTGGCGGGGGATGGTGCCGGGATCGCCGCCGCGGGCGCGTCGGGTTCCTGTGCGTCCGCACGCGGACTGGGGGCGGGCTCACTGTCGGGCAGGGGTGCGGGTACGGCTCGGGCAGGCTCGGGCGCAGGCGCCACCGCGACGCGGGCCGCAACGGGGCGCTCGACAGGGACGGGAGCTGGCGCTGACGCGACGTAGTAGAGGGCCGCGGCACTCAGAGCGAAGATCGAGAAGCCGGTGAATGCGAACGCCAGGCGACGGTTCCCGAGAAGGAGCGCGCCCGGTTGCGTCGCGGACGTCAGCGTATCCTCCCCAGGCCTGCGTGCGCGATTGCGCCGGCGCGCAAGATCGTGCGCTTCGCCGCCGGGCGCAACCAGCTCGTAGAGCTCGTGCTCGCGCACATGCTTGTCGGTGCGCGAACCCTGGTAGGCGAACAGCCGCGCGTAGTCCTCCGAGATGCGCGTCACAACGTCGTAGTAGGATCGCGACACCAGGACCTGGCCCGGCTGCGCGAAGCTCATCACGCGCTGGGCTACGTTGATGCCGTCGCCGATGATGTTCGGCTGACTGTTGATATCGCGCACCAGGCGCACGGGGCCGAGGTTGATGCCGGCCCGGACCGGGATGTGGCCGGCGGCTGCTTCGGCGGCGAGCGCCTCAGCGAGGTTCAAGGCGACGAACAGCGCATCCTCCGGGTCGCCGAGCAGGCTGATTGCCACGCCGTCGCCAGTGTCGAGGATGATGCGCTCGTCCGGGGCGATGTCCGCGATGGCGTCGGCGATGTGTGCGTTGAACCGCTCCTTGACGTGCAGCTGCTCGGACACGGGCTTCTTGGAATACTCGGCGATGTCGAGAAACAGCACCGCACACACCGAGGTGCGGTTGGTCCGGTCGCCCGATGCCGGAAACGGCAGCACCCGGCTGGTCGTAGCAGCCGAGTCCTGCGCCATGCCGGGGTTGAGGGAAGCCACCTTGTGCATCGGCCAGTTGAAAAAGCTATCCGGGTCAATCGCTTAGAGGCAGCCCAGCGCGGTCTCCGAGGGGTGCTCCAGAGCTTGGTGTCATCGAGTATCATTGGCCTCCAACGGGCCAATCGCCCCACAGAAAGCAAAAAAAACGCCCGCACTCCGCGCCCGCCGGAACACCAGTTCCCGCGGGCAGTCGCCGCCCCGAGGAGAAGCTCCGTGAGCACTGCCAACCCCTACGACCTCGGGCTGGACAAGAATCCGGCCAACTTCACCCCGCTGTCGCCACTGTCGTTCCTGCGCCGCAGCGCGAGTGTCTACCCGGACCGGCTCGCTGTCGTCCACGGCAGCCACCGTGCAACGTGGCGGGACACCTACGCGCGCTGCCGCCGGCTCGCCTCGGCGTTGGCCCGCCGCGGGGTGGGCCGTGGCGAGACCGTGGCCATCCTGGCGCCCAACATCCCGGCGATCCTCGAGGCGCACTTCGGTGTACCTATGATCGGCGCGGTGCTCAATGCTCTTAATACCCGTCTGGACGCCGGGGCCATCGCCTTCATGCTCCAGCATGGCGAGGCCAGGGTCCTCATCACGGACCGCGAGTTCTCCGGGGTAGTGGGCAAGGCGTTGCACATGCTGGAGCGGCGGCCTGTGGTCATCGACATCGACGACCCCCTGGGCACCGGGGGCGAGCTCCTCGGTGAGACGACCTACGAGGCGTTCCTGGAGAGCGGAGACCCGGATTTCCCGTGGACTCTGCCCGGGGACGAATGGGACGCGATCGCACTCAACTACACCTCCGGCACCACCGGCAATCCCAAAGGCGTGGTCCTGCACCACCGCGGCGCCTATCTGAACGCCGTCGCCAACGCCGTCACCTGGAGCATGCCGCACTTTCCCACATACCTGTGGACGCTGCCGATGTTCCACTGCAACGGCTGGTGCTTCCCCTGGGCGGTCGCCATGCTGGCTGGGACCAACGTGTGCCTGCGCCGGGTCGAGGCGCCCACCGTCTTCGAGCTGATTCGCATCCACCGCGTCACGCACTTCTGCGGTGCGCCCGTCGTGCACAACATGCTGATCAACGCACCCGACAGCCTGCGCGCCGGCATCGATCACACGGTCTACGGCATGGTTGCCGGCGCGGCGCCACCGCAGACGGTAATCGAGGGAATGGAGCGCATGGGCTTCGACCTCACCCACGTCTACGGGCTGACCGAGGTATATGGCCCGGCGGCCGTGTGCGCCAAGCATCCCGAGTGGGACGATATCAGCCTCGAGGCGCGCGCCGAGCGCAACGGTCGCCAAGGGGTCCCGTACGAGCTGCAGGAGGACATGATCGTCGCCGATCCCGAGACCTTGCAGCCGGTGCCCTGGGACGGCAAGACGATGGGCGAGATTTTTTTCCGCGGCAACATCACCATGAAGGGGTATCTCAAGAACCCCAAGGCGACGGCGGAGGCATTCCGTGGCGGCTGGTATCACACCGGCGACCTGGCGGTGATGTACCCCGACGGGTACGCGAAGATCAAGGACAGGTCGAAGGACATCATCATCTCCGGCGGCGAGAACATCTCCACCCTGGAGGTGGAGGACGTGCTGTACCGGCATCCCGCCGTGCTCGAAGCGGCCGTGGTGGCGCGGCCGGACGAGAAGTGGGGCGAGACGCCCTGCGCGTTCGTCACGCTCAAGAGCGGCGCTGGTCAGGTCACGCAAGAGGACATCATTGCGTTCTGCCGGGAGCGGCTGGCGCACTACAAGTGTCCACGCAACGTGGTGTTCGGGCCGCTGCCGAAGACCTCCACCGGCAAGATCCAGAAGAATGTTCTGCGCGATCAGGCGAAGGCGCTTTGAGGCGAACATCTCAACGCAAAGGCGCAAAGAACGCAAAGGCCGCAAAGGAATATTCTTCTACCAAGGTGCCGATGGCACACGATGCATCGTGGCTGCCTGTGTGTGGGGTCGCCTGAGTCGATCTACCCGCTCCGATTCGTCAGCTGCGTTCTCTGTCTTCCACTTTGCGCTCTTTGCGTCCTTTGCGCCTTTGCGTGGAGGTTCTGCCTTTGTTCGGCAGTCGCCGATGCCTGATTCCTGCGCTGCCGCAGCGGTGCGGTAGAATTCGGTCCTCGTCCAGCGAACCAGCACAAAGATAAAGATGAAGATTCTCGTACCGGTCAAGCGGGTGGTGGACTACAACGTCAAGGTGCGCGTGAAGGCCGACGGCACCGGCGTGGAGACCGCCAACGTCAAGATGTCCATGAACCCCTTCGATGAAATCGCCTGCGAGGAGGCGGTGCGTCTGAAGGAAAATGGGGTCGCCACCGAGATCGTGGCGGTGTCCATCGGCCCGACTCAGTGCCAGGAAACCCTGCGCACGGCGCTTGCCATAGGTGCGGACCGCGCGATTCTGGTGGAGACGGGCGTGGAGGTGCAGCCGCTGGCGGTCGCCAAGATCCTCAGGAAGATCGCGGAGAAGGAGTCGCCGCAGATCGTGATCCTCGGCAAACAGGCTATCGACGACGATTCCAACCAGACCGGTCAGATGCTCGCCGCGCTGCTGGGGTGGCCGCAGGCCACCTTCGCCTCCAAGGTCAAGATCGCCGACGGTGCAGCCGAGGTCACCCGTGAGGTGGACGGCGGGCTGGAGACCGTTGCCATCAAGCTGCCTGCCGTCGTCACCACCGACCTGCGCCTGAACGAGCCGCGTTATGTCACGCTGCCCAACATCATGAAGGCGAAGAAGAAACAGCTCGATGTGGTGAAGCCCGAAGATCTCGGGGTGGACGTCACTCCTCGGCTCAAGACGCTCAAGGTCCAGGAGCCGGCGAAGCGCAAAGGCGGCGCGCTGGTGAAGAGTGTCGATGAGCTGGTCGACAAGCTTCGCAACGAAGCGAAGGCGATCCCGTGAGCGCCGCAGGCGCGAACGGAATTCTCCCGCCGCGGGCCGCAATCCAGGAGACACGAGCATGGCAGTCCTAGTCATCGCAGAACACGACAACGCATCGATCAAGCCCGCCACGCTGAACGCGGTAACTGCCGCGCAGAAGATCGGCGGCCCCGTTCATATCCTGGTCGCCGGCAGCGGCTGCGGCGGCGCTGCCGCAGCCGCGGCGAAGATCGCGGGCGTGGCAAAGGTGCGCGTGGCGGACGCGCCGCATTATGCACATCCTTTGGCGGAGAGCCTGGCAGCGCTGGTCGTCGCGCTTGCCGAGGGCTACAGCCACCTCCTCGCGCCGGCCACGACCACGGGCAAGAATTTCATGCCGCGAGTGGCCGCGTTGCTGGACGTCGCGCAGATCTCGGACATCATCGCTGTGGAATCACCCGACACGTTCGTGCGGCCGATCTACGCGGGCAACGCGCTGGCCACGGTACAGTCGAGCGACCGCGTCAAGGTCGTGACGGTGCGAACCACGGGTTTCGACGCCGCGAAAGGCGAGGGTGGGTCGGCGCCGATCGAGGCCGTGTCCGCTGCGCCGGATCCCGGTCTGTCCCGGCTGGTGGGGCAGGAGCTGACCAAGTCGGCGCGTCCCGAGCTGACCTCGGCGCGCGTGATCGTATCCGGCGGGCGCGGCATGGGCAGCGGCGAGAACTTCAATATCCTCGAAGCGCTCGCCGACAAGCTTGGCGCGGCGGTGGGCGCCTCCCGTGCGGCAGTGGATTCGGGCTTCGTGCCGAACGATTACCAGGTCGGACAGACCGGGAAGGTCGTCGCGCCAGAGCTGTACATCGCGGTCGGCATCTCGGGTGCCATCCAGCACCTTGCCGGCATGAAGGACAGCAAGGTGATCGTCGCGATCAACAAGGACGCCGAAGCACCGATCTTTCAGGTCGCCGACTACGGGCTGGTAGGCGATTTGTTCCAGGCCGTCCCGGAGCTGACGGAGAAACTGTGAAGGCGTGAAGGGTGAAGGCGTGAAGGGTGAAGGCGTGAAGGGTGAAGGCGTGAAGGGTA
>Ga0105094_10000022_pt1 | contig 54413 bp, 43 predicted proteins | sample PPLLak1March2015_2_FD_87023 | JGI IMG/M metagenome (GOLD analysis project Ga0105094, IMG submission 87023) | Freshwater sediment microbial communities from Prairie Pothole Lake near Jamestown, North Dakota, USA - PPLs Lake P8 Core (3) Depth... | ecosystem: Environmental > Aquatic > Freshwater >...
GATCGTTGTGATTGGAGCCTGTTTCGGCTAGGATTGGCTCTGCTCGATCATTTCTTGAATGAAGATTTGCCTATACCTGTTTCGTTTACCCTACTGGATCCGAAAAGTGTCCGGTAATCAATCGGAGATAAGAAATATCGAATTCGATAGATGGGTGACGAAAACACCAGGGCCGGTTTGCCGACAGCCCTGGTGTTGTATCATCGATAACGCCGAGCACACGGCTGGGCTGCTGCTACCCGCCTCAGACGCTGCCAGTGTTGCAGGAAGGAGCGCTCCAGGACGCCCCGGTTTTTCCTGCGGAAAACATGGAACCGATGATCGATATGCGTTTCTTTACCTGTTCTCCCTGGCAGGCAGGGCAGATCACACCCTGGGTATCCGACGCGCTGCGCACCAGCTCTTCGAACATTTCACCGCATTCTTCACAGATAAACTCGTAGATCGGCATGGTAAACTCCTGAAACTCTGGGGATTAACCGCAGCCACCGCTGGAAGGTCCGCGCTTGGTCTGCAGTTGTACTTTTGGGACGAACTCTAATTCATAATGTTCCGGATCAGGATCGGCAGCCGGGTAGGCATCCCCAAGCGCGGCCGAGAAGTGATAACGCAGGTCTTCATCCCCGGCAGCGCTGATCGGCTGCAGGCTGTCTTCTAAGCTTGCGAAAGTCGCCAGCCAGTTATTGATGCCGCCCTCCAGGATGTACACATTCGGCAGGCTCTCCGCCACGAGAGTCTTCCAGGATTCAGTGGCGGTCGTCTCATCGTTGCTCATGACCACGATCACGGTGTTGGCTGCTTCCATGTGCAGGTCCGATACCATTGAAACCGCTTCACCCGGATCGACCTGTCGGGCGTTCTCGATATGGAACAGGTTGTAATCCGCTTCCGGACGTACATCCAACATGAGCAGGTTCAAAGACCGGTCATGCATTAGTGTAAGCAGCTCACCGGGATGGATCTGCACCTGGCGCTCCTCAAGCTGGGCGTTCTTCTCAGCTGCGATGCCGTTCCAGCGGTCTGCATTCGTTGGTTGCCCGATGAATGCGACCACAAGGGCCAGGACCAGCAAGGCTCCCGCACCGGCAAAACGGATGCGGGGCTCTACCTTCAGATCGCGCTTACCGATGATGCGCTCGAGCTGCTCGCCACCCCAGAACATGAACAGTGCCATCAGCACCACCAGCACCACCACAATCCCGGCAGGCAGACCCAGCCAGTCCTGGACGGTCAGACGCCCCATGTATGACGAGTGCCAAAAATCTTCGAACAGGCTGACAGTCTCGCCAAAAGTAAAAATGCCAAACAGGACGCCCAAAGAAAATAAAATGCCGTCGATTTTGAACGTCGATACTGCCACCAACGAAGTCCCGGGACAGAAACCTCCAACGATAAAACCCACCCCCATGATCAGCCCACCGAGAATACCTGGCCATAGATAGGTGGTGTTGACGTAGATCAGGTTGTAATCCAATAAGCCCACGGCTGTGGCGCCAAAGATCAGCACCATGGCGACAATTATGGCCGTAAACATGACTTTAAGAACGGTTAAATCCTTGAAGTAGAACTGGGCTGCCAGCTTGGGCGAATAGCCAAAGCCGGAGATCTCCAAGACATAGCCAAAGGAAAAACCAATCAAGCCGTAGATCAGGTAAACTCCGAACTTGGTAAATATATCTGTTAGTGCCAGTGGGAAGGGAGCCATCTAATTCCTCCTCTCCTAGTTCCACAACTTGCGGACGAAGTATGCCAGGGCATATGCCCCGCCGAAGACAGCGAACATGAATGCCCAGCTGCCGAGAGAGAGGGTGGCTCCGCCAGAAAGCGCCTGCCCGGAGGTGCAGCCGCGTGCCATACGGGCACCAAAGCCCATGAACGAGCCGCCGATGAAGGCAAACAGCCAGCGGGAACGAGTGGAGATATTTGGCCCCTTACCGGTCTCTACCTTGAGGCGCCCATGCATCCATCCGGCAACGAAGCCGCCGATCAGGGTACCAGCTACCAGTGGGACTATCCAGTTATCCAATGGATTGAGCTCTCCACCTGCCATGGTAATCAAGTACGGCACCTGGTCGATGTGATCCGGGGCGATCCGATCTTCAACATAGACCAGGATGCGGTTCAGCCCCCCAGAAGCTCCCAGACCATTTCCGGTGATGAAAAATGCCAGAAACAGGACGATACCTAATAGGGTGCCGCCCAGATAGGGGTGGACGTAGGGTTTCGTCTCCCGGCGGGTGAGGATTTTGGGAAGGGCAAAGCTGCGCTTAAGGCTGGATGGTCGTCCCTGGTTTGGGATTTCGGAAATTGTACTCATGCAGGTGTTTCCTCCTGGGCTGGCGTTTGGGGCGCTTCCAGCTCGTCCCAGCCAACCATCATGGACCTGATGCCGGCGAAAGCGGCGTGACCGGTGGTAGTCAAATACACGTGCATCACGATGAAAGCAGCGAAAGACCAGGCAATCAGGGTGTGGAAAGGCGCCAGGAAAGGCAGCCCTCCCAGTCTGGCAGCCAGATCCGGCCAGCGCTGTGCGCCCCACATCAGGGCGCCAGTGATCACCTGGAGCGGCAGCAGGACGTTTAGGATGGCGAAGTAGGTGATCTGCTGCAAGGGATTTAATTTCTTCCTGGGCGTCTTTTGGAAAGGATGCGGCTCGCCCCTGAAGATGCCGCGCAGGTAGAACAGCGCCTGGGCGATGGCGTCATCTATGAAGCCATACGGGCGCGGGACAAACTGTTTGATCTCGCCGCTGGCTAAATGGTAGAAAAGCGAGAGGAAGGCATTGATCAGCAGGATAGCGGCAAGAATATTGTGAACGATCACAATGCCCCGGAAGCTGAATATTCCGAAGGTATCCGGTTTGTGGATCACCAGCCCTGTGAACAGCAGGCCCAAGATGGTGAAAGTCTGCAGCCAGTGCCAGAAGCGCTCGTAAATGGTATACATGTACACGCGCTCGATCTCCGGTGCGTGGCGAGGCCGGCGTGCAGCTGCAAGATAGCGCAACGTACCATGCGCTCCAACGCCTAGCAGCACGCCGGCGAACATCAGAGAGCCGAGCAGGTCTACCCACGCAACGCGGTTGTGACCGAGGATGTACAGATCGGCATCACCTGTATCGGGTTGGTAGTACAGCTCGCCGCGCTCGTTCCGATAAACCTCACCGGCAGCAGCCGCGCCGCTGTCTTTGACAAATTCGGGCAGGACACCACCGGGGATGTAAGAGGCCAGCTTGAACGGCTGAGAAAGGCGGGAATCTCCGTTGTGGCAGGTCTGGCAGTCGCGCGTAGCCCAATCACCGGCAACGATGTTGTGGTTAATGCTGTAGGGTTGAATCTCGCCCTTGATATGTGGATTCTCCAATCCCAGGCCCTCCAGATGGCTGGCAACAACGGTCTCCTTCTCAGGGCTGTCAATCACCAATTCCTCTGCACCCAGCTTCCTATCGCCATCCTGGTCGAAGGTGGTGACGATATCAGCGTGATAGGTTTCGCCATCCAAGAAGGCGCGGCTCAAATCCTGCAGCCGGACAGGCCGTTCGGGATCGCCGGATACCCAATACCAGGAGGTGACCAGGTTGTAGGGAGCGATCTGGCTACTGGCCTCACCTTTAATGCGCGGCAGCAGGGCCGGCTCAAACCCGGAAATAAGCGAGGAGATGGCTCCATTGGGGCCATCGATACCCCGGCATTCGGATTGTGGGGTATTATCCGGCTTTATAATCGTCCAGTCATACTGCTGGTATGCGGTTGAATTCATCTTCGGTACGTGACAGGTCTCACAGCTCACAGTATCCATGTGGCGCTCTTTGTACGGAAGCCAGTTGTGAGTCGCCTGGATGTTGTGACAGGTATCGCAGCTGCGCATTGTATCAGCAGTATCGGAGGCGAGCGTACCCTGCGCACTCTGACTGCCTGCAAATTGATGCAGCGGCTTGAGCAGGTATTCGGAAATCTCCAGGCGGCGGGGATCAAAGCTCAGATGATCAGGGCGCGAGTCGTCAGTTTCCTGGTAATAGACTGGATTGTTGAGCGAATAATGACAGTCTGTGCAGCTCACCTGGCGCTCGGCATGGATGTCCCAGGGGTAGTCCAGGGTCCCTTTGCCCGCCAGGTTGGTGCCGGATTCGGAGATGCGCTCCGGCGATAGGATCTGACCGGAGGTCCCGGTGCGGTCGATCCCAGCGCTGCAGCCGGTAAGGACCAGCGGTTCATCTGTTTCGTCGTGAACCAATCCATGGCACAGCCCGCAGTTCTGGTTGGTTGGGTCCTGGATAGTAACCAGCTCGGGTTTCAGCTCGCCATCCGCCTGAAAGGCATCGGCGACCCACTGGTAGCCATCACCTGCCTGCTCGACGATACCGGTGCCCAACAGCGTTGCTGTGCTCGCCCATTTGAAATCACCCACCTCCAGCGCCTGTGTGCGGGCCCCGTTGTCAGGATCAGGTGTATGGCAGAGAAAACAGTTCATCTCGACCGTGCCCGACTCAGGCCAATCCCAAGGGGTCAGCTCGCCGGTGGCTGGGTCAACGATATTCGTCTCTGGGCTGGTAGATGAATAGATCAACTGGTCGAGCGGCTGCCCATCCCGGCTGGTCGTCGCTGGACCACCACCGGCATGCCTGGAGCCGTACTCCATGATCCAGGCGGCGGTGCCTAAGTCGATACGCTCATCCCCTTCAGGGGAAAGGTACCGGTAGGTGATAGGGTCCCACCGGCCGAAATAGCCAGAGCTGATATCCCAGGCGCGCTGGCTGGCGGTCTCGCCGGGCGCGGTTAACTCATCCAGGCCGGCGGACGTATGGCTGCTGTGACTGGCGATAAATTGTGTGTCGTGGCACGATCCGCAGGTTTGTATGGTCGAAACCGGATTGCCGCTTTCAACCACCGGTTGTCCACCGGCATCCAACAATGCAAAGGTGGGGTGCAGAGGGGATACTTGGGCGGCATTAGCAGCAGACGAGCGCGCTAGAACGATTTGCCCAGCCCAGGCAGCTCCGGCAATCAGCAAGGCTGCCAGCAGCAAACCACCCAACCAACGGTGTTTTTTCGAGATGTCAGTTTTTTGAGTTTTGCGCATAGACGATTTTGACCTAGCTTATTTTGAAAGGCGTCCGCCCCATTCCAGAGGATCACCCGGATAGCCAAGAGCAGTCCAGTCCAGGCGTCCTTCAAGCGAGTGGCAGTCGTTGCACTGCAAGGCGTCTTCCTTGGGCTGCACCATGTGCGTGGTCGGCCAGAACATCCAGGTCTCTGCGAAGCCGTATTCTCCACTGTATTCCAGGCCTGTGATTTCTTCTGCCAGCGTGAAGGCATTGTCCCAATCGAAATTTGTCCAATAGCCATTTTCGCCGGCGGTGATCGGCTGGAGCAGGTAATTGTTTACCGCATCGTAGGGCTGGTTGGCGACGTGCACTTTGAAGGGGAAGATGCGCGCCTGGGGATCGCTGATCTCTCCCGCTGGCAGATTGATCATGGTCGGTTGTGATGGATCGATTGTGTCGCCAACGAGGTAGCGATAATCCAGATTCCCGTTGAACCACTTATATTGGGGTTGGTAATCCTTTTCGTAGACGAACGTGCCCTTGATTTTCAGGTAGGTAAAGTGGTCTTCGGGTAGATCCTGACCGGAAGTCGACCAGTCCCAATAGACCTTGGTTGGATCTTCCAGGGCAATCGCCGGGATGTGGCAGGTCTGGCAGGCGATACTCTGTACGTGCGCGTTCAGCCGGTCGTCATCGTGAAGCTCTTCTGAGTGGCAATCGGTGCAGGCTACCTGCTCAGATGGATCGACCTTATAGTTATCGACGATAAGTCTACCCTTTATGACGTGGTCAGTCGTACGGTGGCAATCTGTGCATATAAAGTCTTCCCGTCCCATATGGATATCCAGAGACTCTGATGGGAATTTCAGACTCTCGTCCAGGTCGCCGTGCTTGACGTTGTTACCGCCGCCCCCATCGAAATGACACATACCGCAGTTATCACGGGTGGGGCTGCGCACACTCTGCGCGGCAGCCGCCAAATCCACTCCCTCAACCGGTTCGCCGTAATCGCCCTTGGCGTAGGTGTTGGTATCGGCATGGCAGACCAGGCAATCGACATTTTCGGCTTGGGAGAAATCATATTGCCCATCTTCCTCCCATCCGTAACCAACGTGACAGGTCATACATTTCTTCTGGTTGCCCTGGCTGCTGATGCAGAAGTTGTTGATCTGGTTGATCTTGCCGATGGTCACTGGTTCGTCGCGCCAGGAGACATCAAAAGGCTCGCTCTCCCAGGTCCAGTGGGTGGTACCCATGATCTGCGAGGCGGAGTCTGGGTGGCATTCCAGGCAGGCAAAGGTGACATCTTGTCCGCTTTCGAATGGGCCTGTGATGATGTGGGTGTGGTCGGTGTGCTGGCTGCGCAGCGGAAGACCTGCCTGGGGGTCTCTGATCACCGGATCAGCCGCGCTGGTATCCCTCGGCCAAAAGATTACCAGCGGTACGATAATTACCGCCAGGGTTACGACCAACCCAAGCAACCAGGAATATTTTCTGAGCTTCATAGGGATGTGACCTCGTTGAGGATGCTGGCTTTATGGGCGAGCCAGTTGTGCAGTACGGCGCGCAGAATGTCCAGGGCATCGATCAGCCTTGGATCGGCCAGCTGGTAATTGACGCTGGCTCCCTGGCGTTCCGGATACACAAGACCATGCTCACGCAAGATTTTCAAATGGCGTGAGGCGGCAGGTTGGCTGAGACCAACTTCAGCAGCCAGATCGCTCACGTTGTAGCTGCCAGTGGCAAGCGTGTATAAGATCAGGATGCGGCTTGGATCGGCTAATGCCGAGCAAATTCCAGCATGCAGCGAGTTGATTTCCTGTAAAATTTGGACTAGATTATTTTTGGTTTGCATTTTTATGTATTCAAAAATACGCATACATGAATTAGTCTAATTCTAATCATGGGTATGGGTGTCCTTTTAGTGAAGGATGTCACATGCCTATATGACAAGTGTCACCACTTATTTTGTACTCATAAAGAATCCTCTCCCCGGAAAGACCGGGGAGAGGCTGCGATGTAGGACCAACTCGCAAAGATCCCTAGTATGAGGTTTTAGGAGGTGAACGTCAGCAGCAGCGATTTTCAGCGTGCGGCGGTGAGATCGTCTTGAGCAGCAATGTGGCAACGGTGCACCACAATCCTCACCAGTAAGATGGAATGAGCATCAACGATCATCGGTAGGACAGCATCGGCTGTTCCGGAGGGCGATGAGCAGCAATGGTCGATGACAGGCTGAGAGGCTGTGGTGTTTGGCGCGATGTGCCATCGTTGAGCGTTGGTAGTCCCAGGGATCCTCCTGCGAAGTTGACAGGGTAAGTGGGGAAAGCACAAAGCCTGCCCAGGGTATTACTATTTGTGCTCAAACGAAGATGATTTGAGCGCCATCGGTCATATCGATAAAATCGCCAGCGGTGACGATATCGATCACGCCATCCACAAAGTCTTCCATCTTCAGGTCCATCATGTCCACCGACATCTTGCAGGCATACAGCTTGGCGCCGGCATCCACTAACATCTGGAGGTATTCGCGCACCGGCGGCACCTCCAGCTTGTTCATCTTGGATTTCATCAGGCTGGTGGCAAAGGCAGTCATGCCGGGCAGGACACCCATGAGATTGGGGATGCCCAGGTTGCCGGTATCCACGCCCATCATGCTCATCTTCATGCTGGTGTTAGCCACTGGGGCGATCTCCAGGTGGTCAACGCGCGCCTTATTGATGATATCCATTCCCCAAAAGGTGAAGAAAATGGTCACATCGATACCGTTGCCCAGGGCAGCCCAGCCCATTATCAGCGCCGGGTAAGCCATATCCAGGGTGCCTTTCGAGCAGATGAAGGCTATCTTGCGTGTTTCGTCGGTCATTGATTTTCTCCAATTTCTATTGATAGATTAAACACAGCCTTCCGGCTTGCCGAGCCCGGAGATCTTGGCCACTTTCTTGGCGGGGCCTTTGGGGAACAGAGTGAACAGATCCTTGGTCGAGATGCCCGAGCCGGTGGTAATGGCGCGCAAAGTGGGTGCGGCGCCAGATTCAGCAGCTTTCTTGCGGCAGAACTCAATCACCTGCCAGTGGGCCGGGGTGAGCTCAACGATGCCCTCTTCTTTGGCGATCTCGATGGCGATATTCTTCTCCCATTCGTCCGGGTTGGTCATGAAGCCCTCGTCGTTCACCTGGACAGTCTTGCCGGCAATATCACGTGTAGCCATTTTGTTTCTCTCCTGAAATGTGTTAAAAAACGAGCTGGGTGTTCAGCTTGTTTGATTCGATTGTTCTGCTTGCGCGCCGATCACATGCAGCACGCGCATGGTCAGCGCCAGCCCGCGGCGCACGGCTGGATCCTGGACCTGGCGCAGCAAGCCGCGGTAAGAAATATCCACCGGCTTGGCGATCTCTCCTTCAGCGACCAGCAGCGTGTTGCGCACAAAGCTCATGATCTCTGGTTGGGTCATATCTTTGACGGTGTTCAAGATGAGGACGATATTATCTCCCAGACGGTTAATATCCTGCTCAGTAAAGGAGGTAATTACGTTGTCCAGAATGCGCTTCCCACCGCGTGCAAAGCCGAAGTAGCCCTTGCCTTCCAGGTCGGCGAGCGTGTTGACGGCCTGGTAGAACACTTCATCGGTCATTGGACCTACTGTATCGATCAAGTCTTTGACCGCCTCGAGCTGGTCCAGCAGCTGGTCAAAGTTGCGCCCGTTGCGCATCAGGCGCTTGGCAAGTCGCAGCAGGTCGTTCAGGTCGATATACTCCTGCACTTCTTCCAGCTGCTCGATAGTCAGACTGATGGCCTGATTGGCTATCGGGGTCAGATCCTGCACGAGCTCAGCGCGCTCCTGGCGCTGCCGCTCAGCTGCCTGCGCCTGCTGGGTGAGGTACGTTACCTGGGCGGTAAGGGTATCGATCTTTTGGTTTAGTTCAACGAGCGACTGGTCCACGACTGGCTCCTAACCGGGCCACTTGCCCGCCATGTACATGCGCGCCGGCAGAGGCATATCCTGGCCTTTGAGGAGGATATTCCAGTACATCCAGCGGAACATCAGCTTACCCCAGTGGTTGGCCTCGGATTCTTGCAGCAGGGTGAAGGGACCGATGCCTGGCAGTGGATAATGACCCGGCAGGGGCTCGACATCGTAATTGAAGTCGATCAGCAAGCCTTTACCAAAACCCGATTCGATGAAGCAGTTGGCGTGACCATCGAAAGTGGGCAGAATCTCCAAACCATCGATGTAGCGCAAGAAATTCTCGGACCAACAATCAACCGCGAAGTGGGCTACCGAGCCGGCCTTGGAGGTGGGGATAGAAGCCGCGTCGCCCAGGACGAAGATATTGGGGAATTTGGGCGACAGGAAGGTGTGTTTATCGACCGGGATGTAGTTCAGCTCATCTCCCATACCGGAGCGGGCGATCGCTTCGTCCCCTTTGTTGAGCGGCACGCTTACCAGGAGGTCATATTCAACTTCCTGTTCATCGTAGGAGACGATTTTTTTTGCATCTGGATCGACGTACTCGATCATGAAATCGGGGACGACCCGGATATTTTTGGCCTCCATAATTTCGCCCAGATAGCGGGAAGCGACCGGCTTGGTGAATGCACCGGAGAGGGGGGTGGCGTAAATAAGCTCGACTTTATCGCGCAACCCCTGCTCGTGAAAGTACCAATCCGCCAGCATTAAGAACTCAAGCGGCGCCACGGGGCATTTGATCGGATTTTCTACCACGTTCACCACCAGCCGACCACCCTGCCAGGTGCGCAGATGGCGGGCAAGGGCGATGGCTCCTTCGATGGTGTAGAAATCGTGGATCGAGCGGCGCCATTCATGCTCTTGCAGCCCGGGGGTCTCTTCGGGGTGTATCTTCGCTCCGGTGGCGATCACCAAAAAATCGTAGTTCAGCGTGCGACCGTTTGCCAGCCGGACGCGGTTGTGCTCCGCTTCAATCGCGTCGATGGGCGACATGATCAGCTCGACGCCGGCGGGGATGAAGTCACGCTTGGGTTTCGTCACATCGTTCTTACTGTACATCCCGAAGGGGATGAACAGGAAGCCAGGCTGGTAGTAGTGCACTTCATGCTGGTCGACGATGGTGATGCGCCACTCATCCGAGTCGAGCAGCCGGCGCATACGGGCGGCAACCATCGTTCCCGCGGTCCCCGCACCGAGTATCAGCAGAGATTTCATATTTGGGCTCCGAAACTAATGTGTAATGAGGGGGGTATCGGACGCAGTAGATCGCTCAAGAAGATTATTGGCTCTCCAGGACGGCACGCGCCAGCTGACCACGACCTTTCAAGTTGTCGGCGAGGATGGCGCGCAGCAGATCCAGTGCCTGGATCACCCGGTCGTCGGCGAGCTGGTAGATCACCGACTGACCATCGCGCTGGGAAGAAACCATGCCGCGCTCACGCAATATGTTGAGATGACGCGAGGCAGCCGGCTGGCTGATGTTGACCTGGGCAGCGATGTCGCTGACGTTGCTTGGGTGCTCAGCCAGCGCGTACAGGATCAATATCCGCCGTGGATCAGCTAATGCTGAACAAACATCGGCATGCAGTTGGGTGATTTCTTGAACCAAAGCATCAGTGACCATCGCATTATCCTTATATAACTTATTCACATACAAACATAAGTTGAATTGTGGATATGATAGCATTGGGATTATTTTCACAATAGTGTCAGACATCCGGCTGTGGCTGGATGAATGTCATAAACAAAACTGTGGAGTGTAGGTGGTAGCGAAGCCACCACTTACACTCCACATGTTCAAGAAGACTAAAGCGGTTATTAGATGAAAAACGCTGCTCCTAAAATACCAGGGCCGCCGTGGGTGATGATGGCAGGCGGCACATCCATGACGGGGATGTCCTGCATTTGCAGCTGCCTACCTAGCTCATCCGCCAGCTGGCGTCCCTCCTCGGGCACTCCGGCATGCATCACCGAGAGATAGGATTCTTCCCGGCGCGGGATCTGCTCCATAACGATCTCGCTCAGCCGGGCAACCGCCCGTTTGTGCGTTCGCTCTTTCTCATATTGGTCTACCTTACCGTCCCGCAGGGTGAGGATCGGTTTGATCTGCAGCACGCTGCCAAGCAAGGCGGAAGCGCCCCCGATGCGCCCGCCCTTGGCAAGGTACTCCAGGGTTGCCACCATAAAGTAGAGCCGGCAGCGTGGAGTCATATTCTTCAGGCGCGCTTCGATGGTATCGGCGTCAAGGCCAGATTCCGCCCAGCCGACGGCCAGCTGCACCATGGTTGCCAGAGGGCTGGCAACCAGGCGTGTATCCAGGACGCGGATATCTGCCGCAGGAAAATCCTGGGCAGCCACGATTGCGGAGCGAACTGTGCCGCTGATCTCCGCCGAGGGGTGGATGCACAGGATTGGCTCGCCCAGCGGTACAAGACGCTCGAACTCCTTGGTGAACAGCTCGGGCGGCGGAGCGGCAGTCTTTGGCAGGTGCGATGAGGTTTTCAGGCGGGCCAGAAAGCCAGCATTGTCAATGTCAATTCCCTCATAGAAGGATTCCTCTCCAAAGGTAACAATTTGCGGGATGAGAGGAATATCGTGCTGGCGGGCATAATCTTTAGATAGACAGGAAGTGGTGTCGGTGATGATTTTTACCATAAGAGGTTGATATCCTTGCGTTTCCTGGTTTATAGAATTGCCTGTCAGGCACCCTTATAACCTATAGGAAATAATATTTGTGGTGTCCCGATGGGTGGATGGCGATAAGTATAGACGTTCTTTCTCCACGTGGCAAGGATTAAGCCAGGCAGTTTTATAGAACGGCAGTCAGGTAATCTCACGGCTGGGATGGATGCGTAAAGCACGAGATCAATACCTGGGTAGCCCAATATTAGGGATCCTGTAAGGCGGCCTCGACCGCAGCATAGGCATCGACCATCCCGTAGCCGATGGCGGTGCTGGGGAGATCCGCTGCGCCTTGACAATTCGGCAGCGTCCCGGTGTAGGGCTGCTGAGCCGTCGCTTGCAGAATCTGGCTGGTAAGGTCGATATCACCGATCAGGCGGGGATTGGCGGACCACATCAGCGCTACCACGCCTGCCACATGCGGACCAGCCATGGAGGTTCCGCTCTCCTGCCCGTAGCTATTCCCGGGCAGGGAGGACACCACCATCACCCCGGGAGCCATGATATCCGGCTTAACTGGCTGACTACCGTCGTCTGCCCGTCCAACGCTGCTGAAATACGCCCAATTCTCCGTGGAATCGGCGGCAGCAACCGATATGACCGAGTCGTAGATGGCGATGGGCATATTCAATGAAGAACAAAAAGGACCATCATTGCCAGCCGAAGCGACGACAAAGATGCCGGCCGCGGTCAGCGCATCCGCTGCCGGCTGTAGGACATCCGGTGAGCAGCCCTCATACTCCGGACAACCCCACGAGTTGTTCAACACGTTCGCGCCGCGGGCCGGATCGCCATCTGTGAAAGGATCTCCTCCGATGGGGAACGGCGCCAGCATAAACTGCATGCAGTCCAGATAGAATCCCGGATTGCCCAGGTTGCGTGCCAGGTTGGCGCAGGCGATCCACTGCGCATCGGGGGCAACACCGGTGTGGTTGCCAAGAACAATGCCGAGCGTGTGCGTTCCATGTCCACCGGCATCTGTGGGCTGGCGCGTGCCGTACCACGGATCAAACCAGGTGTAATCGTGATGCCCATCTGATCCCCGGTAGGAGTCCAGCAGCTCGGGGTGATCCCACTGCACACCGCTGTCGGACTGCCCAATGATAATGCCATCACCGCGCACGTCGAAATCCTCCCACGCCTGGTCGGCGTGGATCATGGTCAGATTCCAATCTGGTTGGACAGGCTGCGGATGATTTCCAGCCTTGACCGGCAACGCCTGCGGCAGGGGGCGCAGGCTGGGAATTGTCAGCACCTGATCGACTTCATCCCAAGTGGAAAGGAACATGCTCACCAGCGGACCGCCGGCGCTCAGGCGAATCCCGTTCACCAGGTAGTAAGGAGTGTATTCGATATGAAAAAGCTCGAGCTGACGGCGCAAATCTACCTGGGTGGTGTTGGCATGCGCCACCAGCGTTTCATATACATACTGGCGCTGCTCGAACGGATCCTGGAATTGTGCAGAGGCTGACAAATCCGCCTGATTTTTAAGGATGATAAACAGCTCTTCGCCATGAAAACCGGGCTGACCAACCACTAGGTAGAAATAAACAGCTGCCGACCAGATCAGAGCAGCCGTGCCTGCCAGGATCCACCGGTTGGAGCCGATCACCCGATCCGAGTGTCTACGTGAGATGATAAAGAAGGCGAGGAAAAGTACCGAAAGCAGGAGGGCAATGGCGGCAGAAATACCTGCGGCTGCAAATGCCCAGACCAGGATCTCGCCCGAGGCCAGGCTGACGATCAAAGCCAACTCATCGGGATCGATCAGCGCCAGAGGGAATGCTGCTGCCAGGCCGATCAATACTGCAGCTGGCAGTTTTGCAGACGAGAATATGGGAGCCAGCTTGCCGGCCTGAGCCCCGGTAGGCATATTCCGCGTGCCGTACAGCTCCCAAAAACCGTGTGCTAGCCAGCCCAACGGCGGCAGGCAAACAGCCAGCAGTAGCTGGATGCCGCCCAGGGCGAAACCCAGGCCGCTGGCAAAGATCAAGATGGCTGTGCCGGCGGCGAATCCTCCCAGGAGAAAGCTGCCAACAGACCCCCATCCGGCAGTCCGCAGCCCGGGGATGAGCAAGCGATCGACGGTGACAGCGATTACCCAGCCAAGCGCCAGGCCCGCTAGGACCATGAGGATCGTATCCAGTGCAGATCCCAGCGCTCCCCAGGCCAGCCAGGGCAATGCCAGCAGGGGGATTCCTGCCAGCACCAGCCCCCAAATTAAGGAACGATAGCCCGGGTGCGCCCCGGTAGATCCCGGAATTGAAGCGGGTTCGTTCAAATCTCCGGGTGAGCTGTGATAAAGTCCCTCGCCAGGTGGGGTGAAGCGCATGGTAAACGTGTACAACAGCGCCAGGTAGACCAGAGAGAGCATGATTGTCAGCAGAGCATGCGCCTGCATGGCGGTTGGGTCGATGAGCGAGACCGGCGCCAGCAGGAGCACGTAAATGCTGGCTGCCAACCAGGTGCGCAGGATGCTCTGCCAGGGTGTCTTGCGCCAAAAATATGCCATCAATAACAGCGGCAAGGTCAGTGCCAGACCCTGAATCAGCGGGAGGACCACCCAGGCTGCATCGGGGATAATATTTATGGTTGCACTGGCGAAGAGTTGGCTGACCAGACGACCGAGGGTCAGAATAGAAACCCACATCCAGGTGATGGCAAACAATATTAACTGCAAGCATCCGAATGATTGGGACCGGGACTTCTGGACGGGTATATTTGTGGTGGGTATCATGGCGCTTTAACATTCCCGCGCACCAGCGAGACCAGCAAACCCAACAAGGCCACAATGCTGGCAGCTAAAAACCCGGCTGAAACTGCCGAGAAGATCGGTTGGGCACTGCCCGAATAGCTGTGAGCTATCACGGTGGTATAGATCGCCCCCGATAGTCCAATTCCGAGCACCATGCCGACATTGCGGGCGGTCGCCATCAATCCCGCGGCAATTCCCTGGCGGTTGTGCGGTGCCGAGCCCATTAAAGCGCTGTTGTTGGGAGAGATAAAGATGCCGATGCCCAGGCCGCAAACGGCCATCGCCAGGGCGATCTCCTGGGTGGATGATGCAGGCGGCAGCCTGGAGAGCCAAAACAAGCCAGATGCCAGGATAAGCATGCCAATCGAGCAGGGCAGGCGGATGCCGATGCGGTCCGAGAGAGTACCGCTGGCGGGGGCAACGATCGCCATGATCAACGGCTGAGCGCTGAGAAGCAAGCCGGTCTGGGAGGGCGTGAACCCGCGCCCCTCGATCAGGTAAAATGGCATCAAGAACAAGATGCTGTATACACAGATATAGTTCAGCACCGCAGCGCTGATCGAAGCTGAAAACAAACCGCGCCTGAACAGCCCCAGGTCCATGAGTGGGGATTGGCTGCGGCGCTCGATATAGATAAACAGCGCCAATAAGGCGATCGAAGCCGCCAGCAGTCCCAGGATGGCGGGCGAGCCCCAACCCCAATTGTGACCCTGGTTCAGCCCCAGCAGCAGCGCCACAAGCCCTGCCATGAAAACCAGCGCCCCGAACCAGTCGAAACCCTCTGTACGCGTGGCTGGTGCTTCGTGCTTGATAAAGCGCAGGCTCAACAGCAGGGCTAACAACCCAACCGGCACGTTGATGAAAAACACTGTCCGCCAGCCTAATTGGTCTGTCAACCAACCGCCCAGGATCGGCCCAACGGTCAGGCCCAGGTAGGTCATGGTGGCTTGCATACCAAGCGCCTGCCCGCGCTGGTTGGCAGGGAAGCTCTTGGTCAGTATGGCTGGTGAGTTGGCCGACAGCATGGCCGCACCCAGGGCCTGGAAGCCACGCGCAGCGATCAGCATCCATACACTGGGAGCGAAACCACACAGCACTGAGCTGAATATGAACAGTAAAAAACCCGAAATGAAGATCGGCTTGTGGCCATGAAGGTCGCCCAGGCGTCCAAAAACCGGCAGCAGCCCGCTCACCAACAGCAGGTAGATGATCACTGTCCATTCTACCGTGGCAACCTGGGTGTTAAAATCACGCGTCACTACCGGCAGGACGGTGTTTATCACGCTGGTGTCCAAGGCAGACATGAAGGTGCTGGCGCCAATCGCCACCAGCACCCACCACTTGCGTTCCAGTCCAGCTATCCGGGTGGACGCCGCCTCAGGCACCCTGGGATGCCCTTTCCTTCTCAGCGCGCTCGCGCATCTGGCCTCGCAGAACAGCGATGTCCTTCGGAACCAACCATGCAGTCAGGGCCAGGAAGATGGCGCCCATGACCCAGGTGGACGTGCAGATCACCAGGATGGCGGTGTGCAGATCGTAAGCCCGGGCAATAAAGCCCGCCAGCAGCGGGGCCAGGGCAGCGCCGAAGTTTTCGATAAAGTATTGGATCGAGAGGGCTGTGCTGCGCACTTCCGGCAAGGTGATGTCGTATACGGTAGAGACCACATTGGCGGAGGCAAACGGGATGAACATCGCGGTGAGCAGCAGCATGACCATGAAGAAACCCTGGTTTGCAACCGGGACATTCATGGTGATTGCCAGCAGTACTGCTCCAGTGATCACGCCGATCATGGCGATAATCACCCGGCCGCGGGGCGTGCGTTTGAATAGAAAATCGCCCAGCGCGCCGCCGATGAAATAGCCCGAAGCAAGCACCAGGATTGCAGGCGCCATGGTGGTCAGGACTTCAGTGGACGAGTAATCCCGCTCGGTTTCCAGATAGCGGAAGAACCAGTAGGTGATCGTGTTCCAGGGGAAGACGCCCACAAAGCCCTGCGCAAAGAGCAGCCACAGGCTGCGCTTGCGTAGCAGCGCCAGGGCCTTTTCCCGTTCAAAGCGGTAAATGCCGATTTGCTCCAGCCCGGCGACTTCGGGCTCGCTGCGGCCGCGAGGCGCTTCTTTGACGCTGAAAAAGATCACCACCGACAGGAACAAGCCCAGCGAGCCGGTGATATAGAATATCCCGCGCCAGCCAACGACGCCGCTCAGCAATGTGCCGATGATCAATCCGATCATATATCCCATCGGCTGGCTGATCTGCAGCAGTCCGTAGACTTTGCCGCGCATCGTGGGGCCAAAATAGTCGGAGATGAGGCTGTACAGACCGGGGTAGCTTGAATCATCGATGCCGGTGGAGGCGCGCGTGACCAGGAAAGACGGGTAGGATGGAGCAATGGCACTGAGCCAGGTTGTGGCTCCCCAGATGAAGGAGGCCAGAGCCAGCAGCTTGGCGCGTGCGTAGCGGTCGTACAGGTAGCCCCACAGCGGGTAGAGTATTGCCCCGACGATGAGTGCCCCGGTGGATAAAGCACCCATCTGCACTTCATCGATATTGAAGGTTTCCATGATGGGAGTCGTCAGCGGACCGATGAGCAGCTTATCGGTCTGATGCAGGAGCATAAAAGTAAAGAAGATTGCGACGATGAACCAGCGGTATCTGGGTTTGGGTTGCATAGTTGCTCCTCGTCAGGCTTTACGTCATGACAATCTTGCTGGATATGCTTTTCCCCTGGTGGATGCTGCTGATGATATCTGCCAGCAGCTGGGCGACGGTAATCACTTCAACCTTAGGATGGCGTTTATCGGGCGGCAGTGGGACGGTGTCGGTGACGACGATCTTCTCGATGCGATCGTCGCGGTCCAGGATCTCCAGCGCGGTCGGCAGCAGGATTGCATGCGTGACGGCAAAGAAGGCTTTCCCCTGGGCGCCCTGCTTGTAAAGGGCATCGAGCTGTTTGAGCACGCTCCCGCCGGCCATCAGATCATCGATAATGATCGGTCGCCGGCCGCGAATGTCACCTACTATATGGGTCGTCTCGGTCTCGGAAAAACCCTTGCGACGCTTGTGCATGACCACCAGGGGCAGGTTGACCTGCTCTGCAAAGCGTCCCGCCAAACCTGCTCGACCCACATCCGGGCTGATGACTGCGCCATCCGCATATTCTGGCTTGTTGAAATATTCCGCCAGCAGAGGCAATGCGCTAAGCGGGTCGACCGGGATATTGAAAAAGCCCTGGATCGCCCGGGCGTGGATATCCACGTAAATCACCCGGCCGGCGCCCATCGTTTCCAGCAAGTTTGCCACCACCCGGGCGCTTATCGGCTCGCGGCCGCGCGCCATGCGCTCCTGGCGGGCGTAAGGAAAATATGGGATGACCACGCTGATCTCGTGAGCGCTGGCGCGGCGCAGGGCATCCAAGAAGAGCAACAACTCCACCAGGTGATCGTTGACCGGCGCACAGCAGGTCTGCAGCAGGAAGATATCCTGATCGCGCACCACCTCGTCGATCATGATGTGTATCTCGGTATCTGGCAAGTAGCGGACAGTCGAGCGCCCTAATGGTACGGACAGTCGATCGGCGACTGCCTGTGCCAGCGCGGGGTGGGCTGAACCGCTGAAGATCCGCAAAGGATGAAGAGACATGCAAAATCCTCTATTTTAAAATAGGCACGAAAGCGAACAGGGTTTCAGGGAATTCATCGGTCGCGAGCAAGAAACCGATGTCATCGAGGCAAGCGATTGCCTCCCAGTTACGGTTATCTCCGCTGCTTGCCAGCTCAAGCTGCAGAGGTGGAGTGCCTGATAGTGTAACACCCTGCTCGGTGAATTGGAATTCCAGCAAGCGCTCCACGACCGGGCTCTGGCTGTGCGTGCTGCCCTCCCCAAAGATATCCACCAGGGGATCGCCTGCCGGCAGGAGCTGTATATCTCCGGTGAAGAAAGTGTTTATTGCCCAAAAGCGACCGTTGTCATCGGCGGGTGTGGCATCGGTGATGCGGTACTCGATATTGGGAAATGCCAGCTGGGTGTTCAGCTCAATCTCCTGCGAAAACAGGTGCGCCTGCGGATCGGGGTTGACCTGAGATCCGTTGGCTTCGTACAGGGTCACCAGCCTGCGACCGAATACGACCAAAGATTCATCTCCCAGGTTGGTAATATCTGTCTGGGGCTGGATCTCCGCCAACCGGTCGGTATCGATATGGATTGCCTCAAGATTATCTTCATACCAGCCGGATACCAGGTAGCTCAGCATCCGGCCCGGACGGGCTTCGATGGTCAGGTAGACGCGCTCGCCAGAGAAGGCGATGGCTTCGAAGCCTTCGAAGCCGGCAATGCGCTCTTGCAGACCAGGGGCAGATAATGGGACCTGCCTGGGGGTGAGCGAGGCGGTCGATTGACCGTCCAGGAAGGCGAGAATATCCGCTTTCTGGAGGGCGAATACCGATCCAGGACCAGTCTCGGCGAACTGGCTTGGGTACTGCGGCAGCAAGATGAGGGTATCATCCAGCCAGGCCATGCCCGAGATATCCGCTTGAGGCTGGTTGATTGGACCATCCAATGGGATCAGGATGACTGGTACCTCAGCGGGCAAGTCCCCGACTGCTGCGGCCGGGGTAATCGCAGGCGATACTTGAGGTGTAGCTGTAGCTTTATCCTCAACCTGCGGGGAGGAGATTTCAGCGGTAGAAAGGAGTTCGGGGAGGCTGGTCTGAGCAGGCGGCGTCTTGAGCGATGGCAGCGGGGAAGCGGGAAGGGCGGTCAAAGTAGAAGCCGGACGCACGCAGGCAGCCGTACACAGCGGGAAGGCCAAGCAGAAATACAACCACTTGCGCATAGTCTATAATTGGGCTGTCCTAAAGATCTGAGCCAGTGCGTCTTCGACCTGGCAGCCAAGCGAGGCTGCCAACAGCTCGACCGGGTGGACTACCGGAAGCCCGGTGGCATGCGTGATCTGCCAGCGGCAAGTCTCGCTGTCGCACACCACCAACGGGGCTCCGGTCTGGCGGGCAAAGTCGAACAAGGGCTGCCCAACCTGCATGGCAATATCGTATTTCTCCTTTTTATAGCCATACGTGCCAGCAATCCCACAGCAGGCAGCCTGGCTCTCGGTAATGTGCAGCTCAGGGATATTCTCGAGCAGCTCCACCGCCAGGTACCCCAGGCGATGGGCGCGGTATTGGCAGGGCGGGTGATAAGGCAGTAAGAAGGGCAGCGGGCGCAGATCGAGCTCAGCTAGCTTATCCTCCAGCAGCGGCAGGACGAACTCGTTGAAGTCGTAGGTGCCTTGCGCCACCAGGCGGGTATCTTCGTCGTCCATATCCAGCAGCTCGGGCGCCTCTTCTTTGAGCGTCAGCGTGCAGCTGGTGGATGTGCCGACGATGGGGATGCCCTGCCGGGCGTAAGGCGCCAGGTGTCGGACGTTGTTGGTGTGGTAGCGGCGGGCAGCAGTGAACTCGCCGTTGGAAAGCAGCGGCAGCGCGCAGCAGTTCTGCGGGGGGACAATCACTTCGCAGCCCAACGCCTCTAGCACGAATACCGCTGCACGACCGATACGCGGCTCGTAATACTGGGTCGAACAGCCGTGGAAATAGACCACCTGGCGTTGGGGTGCTGCCGGTCTGGGGTGCTTGCGGAACCAGGGAGTGAATTTGCTGCGCGAGAATGCCGGCAGAGGCGCGTGACGGTGGATGCCTAGGATGGCTTCCATTCCCCAGCGCACCAGCCCATTGGCAAGCAAAGCGTTGATAGGCGGGGCGACCGGATCGAATACTTTACCCAACAGCTCGGCGCGCGCCACCAGGTTGTTGCGCAGGCGCAGCATAGGGAGCACTTGCCCATTCCTGACCAGGTCGGCGCGGGCGCGAGCGTTCATCTCAGCGATCTTGACGCCGGTGGGGCAGATCATGTTGCACACCCGGCACCAGGAGCAGTAATCAACGCTCTTATCGGGTGTCGGCTGCCCAGGACGGCGGTAGCGACCGGCCTGCGGGGCTTCGTACTTCGGACCCGGGAACAAGTCGGTCACAGCTGATACCGGACAGGCAGTCGTGCAGATGTTGCACTTGATGCACTGATCGAGAGTTAATTCAACCGGTCGGTGCAGCCGCGGAAGATTGGTGTCGTTCTCGGAAGGGGAGGTTGGAGTGAGCATAACGCCTCAATCGAACTCCAACACCGAGCGAGCGGCATGGTAAGCGGTTGCCAGTGCCAGTCCCTCCAGGGAGCGCTCGCGGACTGGATCGCAGCCACCCAGGCTGGCTCCCGCGGCGAAGAGATTGGCGAAGACTGGATTACCGCTACCTGCTACCGGGCGCAGTCTCTCGTCTGTGCTCAGGCCGAGGCGATAGACCGGATGGCCTTGCGGGGCAAGGAAGGCACTCTCGAACCAGGCCGTGCGTTCGGGTGTGTCCTGCAAGGGCAGGCCGAATACCGTCTCAGTGACTTTACCGGTGTAATCTGAGTAAAGACCGCCGCCCAATAAGCCGCCAGTGGCGAGCAGGAAATTCCTGGCGCGATGCGCCTTTTGCCGGGCAGCTGCTTCGGTGAATACCTGCAGAATGCGCACTCCGTCGTGTTCGGCGTGGAGGGCCTGCATCCCCTCGTAAACGCGCCCCCCAGCTTCCCGGATGATGCGTAATAGCAGGCGGTGCAGGCGCATGCCAGGGATAGACGGCGGAAGCGTGGGGATCTCGAATACCGGCACACCGAGCGTCTCCTGAAGGCGCGCCTGCACCTGGACTGCATTTTCGAATCCTAGAACAGCCGGAAATCCCACCCGGGCTGCTCCATCCAGGAATGGGCGCAGTGCAGCCGCGATCGCGCCGATGAAAGTGGGTGAGGCGCACATCTCAGCCAGCACACGTGCGGTGACAAACCTGCGACCGTCTAACGCGGGGAGATCGAGGCTCACCCCACGCGCCGGTATGCCCTGCAGCGACAGGTTGCCTGCCGCGAGGGAAGGGTAAAAATCCGGGAAGCGCCGGAAGCCGACCAGCAGCATCTCCCCGCTCTGGCGCAAGTCGCCGGCGATCATGGTCTGCGGCGCCAGGCAGGTCGGACGGGCAGCTCCCAAGGCGCTGGGCAGCAGCCAGTTCGATTCCAGCGAGCCGTGCAACGGATACCCGAGCTGCTGGGAGATATCCTGCATGGCTCCGAGTGCAGCACTGATTCTCTCCATCCCGACAATGGCATAGGGGTGTCCGGGGTGTTCAGCGATCAGCCGGCGCAGGGCCGCAGATGGATCGAGGATAGACTCAGATGCATCCAGCGGGTAATAACCAAGCACGTCGATCGTGCCGGCGCTCCAATAATCCGCTCCCCAGCCTTTCGTCACCAGCTTGACGCGCTGCCCTACGGCGGCTGCCTGCCAGGCAGCGAAAAGGCCCGCCAGGCCTCCGCCGATCACCAGCAGGTCCAGATCTGGCCTGCCGGCGAATCCGGTCGAGCGAGGTGTGGAGGAAATAGGAGTCTGGTCCTGGGCCCTTGGAACGGGGGTGCTGGATGGGGCGTAGAGTTCGGGGCTTAGCCTGCCCGTGGACGGTCCGGGGAGGTGATCGACGTTCAGCACACTCTGGTAGATCAGCTCATCCAGGCGCTCCTGGCGAAGCTGCTGCCCCCATAATACCGGCAGCAGCCCTTTCCAGCGCTCCTGTAGAAAATCTCGCAGGGCGAGGTCCGTTTGCTCGACCAGCGCCTGCGGCTCTGCTTGCAGACTGGCGAGCATGGTTGTTTTTCCCTGCGCAGCCAGCTCGTGGATCAGTCCAACAGCGCGGAAGGTGCAGAAACCGCCCTGGCAGGGACCCATCCCCAGGCGGACATCCCGGCGGATATCGTCCAGGGACCAGGTTTGACCGGATAGGATAGCCCTCTCGACATCCTGGCGGGTTGCCAGCTCACACTCGCAGATCAGGTCGCCGTAGGCAGCCCTTTTTTCGATATGCGCCAGGCGACCGCCCAAGTAATAGTAGCCACCCGGAAGGGAGCCGTGCCCATCCGCCCCTGGCAGGACCTCCAGGTGAGTGCGGCAGGGAAGTTGTACGCCCAGCTTGCGGCACACCAGATCGGCAGTCACTTCCGCCATCTTACGGTAGGTGGTCCATTTTCCGCTGGTAATGGTGACCAGACCGTCAACGCCATCGCGGACGGCGTGATCCAGCAGCACGAAAGCACGCGTGACATCGCGCGTATCGGCGACCTCGGTCTCCTGGTACAGCGGGCGTACGCCAGCCCAGGCGCGCAGCATACGCATGTCTTTGAAGCCGGGGACGAGCTTATCGCCTTCCTCCAGGCACAGATGCACCTCCCACGGCTCGATAGGGAAGTGATCGGGATCGGCCACTTTGACATCCGTCGTGCCGATCACAGTTACCGTATGGATGGGTACCAGGATATCGCCATCGGACGGCATCTTACAGCGATTGACGACCGTGTTGAGGATGCGGTGGTTCATAGCCAGCATGGTGCCTTTACCGGGGATAATATGGACTTTGATGCCCACCGTGCCGGCGATCAGACCCGCCCAGGCTCCGGATGCGTTCACTACCAGGTCGGCGTCGATGGCAATCTCTTCGTCGTGCACCCGGTCGTAGCAGATCGCACCTACAACGTGGCGCGGCTCGCCCGGAGGCGCGGTCTCTTTATCGACCAGCAGGCGGCGCACCTGGTGGTAGGTGAGCACCTGAGCGCCGTGCTGGCTGGCGGACTCCGTATTGGCATCTGTGCCCAGGAACGAGTCGGCAGAGCCATCCGGCACGCGAAAGCACTGGCTGATACGCGGGTTGAGCAGAGGTTCCTGGCGCAGCATCTCAGATATGGGCACTTCTTCCACCGGGATGCCTGCCTGTCGGCATCCCTCGACGAAGCGCGGGGCGTAAGCAAGGTCATCCCAGGGGGTGATGACGAAGAACCCGCCGGTATCCTCGATGCAGTGGGGCATGATACGGCGCAAGATGCGGTTCTCTTCGATGCACTCCCTGGCTGCCTGGGGGTCATTGACCGCATAGCGCCCGCCCGAATGCAGCAGCCCATGGTAGCGCCCGGTGGTTCCATGGGACAGATCGTTCTTCTCGACCAGGAGGGTTTTGAAGCCACGCATCGCCAGGTCGCGCAGGACACCAGCGCCCGTTGCGCCGCCGCCGATCACCAGGATCTCGGTATTGATGCGCCGCATGTGAGCTGCCTACTCGACCCAATCCAGCGTACGGTCAACGGCTTTCAACCAACGCCGGTACAGGCTCTGGCGCTGGTCGGGGGACATCTTCGGCTGCCAGGTCCGGTCTACCTGCCAGTTCAGGTGCAGGTCATCGGTATTTTTCCAGAAGCCAACTGCCAGACCGGCTGCATAGGCTGCCCCGAGGGCGGTTGTCTCAGCCACGACCGGCCTGACCACGGGCACACCCAGGATATCGGCCTGGAACTGCATGAGCAAGTTATTGACCACCATGCCGCCGTCCACCTTCAAGATCTTGAGCTGGACGCCCGAATCCCTCTCCATAGCATCCAGCACTTCTCTGGTCTGGTAGGCGGTAGCTTCCAGAGCCGCACGGGCGATATGCCCCTTGTTGATATAGCGAGTAAGGCCTACGATGACACCGCGGGCATCTGAGCGCCAGTGCGGGGCGAAGAGCCCGGAGAAAGCCGGGACGAAATAAATGCCACCGTTATCTTCCACGCTGCGTGCCAATAACTCAATATCGCCAGACTGCTGGATCAAACCCAGGTTATCACGCAACCACTGCACCACTGCCCCGGTGATGGCGATCGAGCCTTCCAGAGCATAGATTGCCGGCAACTCGCCGAGCTTATAGGCCAGGGTGGTGAGCAAGCCGCTACTGGAATGGACGATCTCGCTGCCGGTATTGAGCAGCATGAAACAGCCGGTGCCGTAGGTGTTTTTCGCTTCACCCGGGCTGAAACAGGTCTGACCGACCAGCGCGGCTTGCTGGTCGCCTAAATCACCGCACACGGGAATGGATTCGCCAAAGGGTCCATCCGCAACTGTCGCCCACCATGCTTGAGGATCGCTGGATGGTACGATGCGCGGCAGCAAGCTACGTGGGATACCCAGGATCGCCAGGATTTCATCATCCCAATCCAGAGTCTCCAGGTTCATCAGCATCGTGCGGCTGGCGTTGGTTACGTCGGTGACATGCGCGCCGCCATGCGGACCACCCGTCAGCCACCAGACCTCCCAGGTGTCGATATTACCAAATACAGCATCGCCACTCAGCGCAGCATTGCGGGCTTCGGGGACGTTATCCAGAATCCACCGGATCTTCGGACCGGAGAAATACGTTGAGACCGGCAGGCCTACCTTGCCCCGGAAGCGGTCCATCCCACCGTCAAGCGCCAGCTTGTCGCAGATCGACTTGGTGCGGGTATCCTGCCAGACGATGGCGTTGTAGTAGGGCTTTCCGGTGCGGCGGTCCCAAACCAGAGTGGTCTCACGCTGGTTGGTGATCCCAACTGCCGCGATATCGCCCTTCCTGGCGCCTGCGTTTGCTACTGCCTGGCGGCAGACTTCCTGTGTGCGCTGCCAGATCTCCAGCGGATCGTGCTCGACCCAACCGGGCTGCGGATAGATCTGCTGGTGCTCTTTTTGCGAGACCGCGGCAATGCGCCCGCTGTGGTCGAATAATATGCAGCGAGTGCTGGTGGTGCCTTGATCGACTGCGGCGATGTATCTTGGCATGGCAGCTCGTGCAATTTCTCTTAACTGGCTTCAGCCAGGGCGCGTTCGATAAACCGCTCGGTGATTTGGGCGGCTTGCTCGATCTCCTGGTCGATGATCACCACATGAGAAGAATTTTCCATCCAATGGATTTCGACGATCGAGGACGATACATGACTGGCGATCTGCTCCGGGACTGATGGATGCACGGTGGTATCCAGCCTACCCTGCATGACCAGCAGGGGCTGCTTGATCTCCCCCAGCCGGGGAGCAACCACGTTCTGCAGCTTAATCAGTTGGACGGCACCCTTCAGCGGGTTGACCGGATATCCCTGCCAGTTTGCCTCAGCATCCAGGCTCTCTTTAGGGACGCTGCTTATGAAGGGCGCCAGCAGATGCATGCGGAAATGATCAAAGCGTGATAATGCCAGTCGCAGCGCCGGGGCATAGGCCAGTATGCCTGCCGCTTCGGGGTGTTGGATGGCAAGATACAGCGCCAGCAGCCCGCCGGTCGATTCCCCCCCGACGAATACCCTGTCGCAGGTGGATTTCAAGTGCTGGTAGGCGGACTCGACCTCCTGCACCCAATCTTGCCAGCGCACGCGGTTCAGGTCATCCGGGTGGGTATTGTGTCCCGGCAGCAATGGTCCGGAAATGGTATAGCCGTGTTGGTGCAGGATGGCGCCCAGCATACGCACTTCGGCAGTTGTGGCGGTGAAGCCATGTATTAAGAGTACACCTACGGGGCCAGCCTGCCAAAAAAAGGCGTCGCCCTGCAGATGGGGATTATGGAGCGTCGAGGCAGGTTTCATAGGCGGGTTTCAATCGACTGTGAGAGTCTTGCTCAAATTGCGCGGGAAATCTGGATCGATGCCGCGCGTGGTACTGATCTGATATGAGAGCAGCTGTAGAGGAAGCCCGGCTAACAGAGCGTTGATGTGCGGCTCACTCTCCGGGAGCAGGATCAGGTCGTGGGCATTGGCGCGCAGGCGGGGGTCTTCTTGACCGATGGCAATGGCGCGCCCGCTGCGGCATGTGACTTCGTTGATCCCGCTGATGATCAGGGGCACATCGCCCGGTCCAACCACGAAGATGACCGGATAATCATCGCGTACGGCGGAGAGCGGTCCATGCTTGAACTCGGTTGAGAGCATGCCCTCGCAGTGCGCATAGGTGATCTCTTTCAGCTTGAGAGCACCCTCCATCGCTACCGGATAGGTGTAGCCGTAGCCGACGCAATATAGGTCGTCCCAGGCGGAGATATGCGGGGCGATCGCTGCAGCTTCCGGCTCGACCTGCTGCAAGGTGCGCTCGATGAGGTCTGGCACAGCCGCAAGGGATTCGGGAGAGCGCCTGCCCATGCGCATCGCCAGGTATATCATCGCCAGCACCTGGTTGGTATAGGTCTTCGTGGCGGGCACGCTGATCTCATATCCGCAAGCCAGAGGGACATAGCGTTCGCTCTCCTGGGTCAGGGTCGAACCGATCACGTTCACCAGGCTGAGGATCCCGGCCTGGCGCTCTTGAGCGACCTGGATGGCATTGAGCACGTCTTTGGTTTCACCGGACTGGCTGACAAACAGCCCCACATCTTTATCGGTCAGGGTAGGGCCATATTGAGGGATGAACTGAGGCGCCAGCACAGGGATTGCCGAGCGCCCGGCAATCTGCGCCAAGGCGACCGCCCCGAGCAGGCAAGCGTGCGAGCTGGTGCCGCAGCCGACCAGGTAGAGATGGCGGGCGGAGGCCATGCGCTGGATTACGTGTTCTACATCCTTGGAACGCTCCAGCAGGTGCAACATCTCCCGGGCGACAGTGGGCTGTTCGTGGATTTCCTTCAGCATGAAGTGCGGATAGCCGCCTTTTTGGACCGCTTCGATATTCTGGGTGATGGTTTCCACCGGTCGATCGATCTTCTCGCCGTCGGATACCCGGTAGAGATCGATACTATTGGCGGTCAGGGTGACAATCTCACCATCGCTGACGCGGATCACCTGGCGGGTGAGCGGCAGGATCGACGGCAGATCGGAAGAGACACACGTGAAGTCTGGACCGATGCCTGCGACCAGGCCGGAGCCTTTCTTGATCGCATACAGGCGCTCCTCGCCTATTCGCCCGATGACGAAAGCATAGTCGCCTTCCAAGTCCTGGTAAGCGTGCCGAATGGCCTCGATAAAGTCATACCCCTGGTTGATGTAGCGCTCGACCGCATGTACGCAGGATTCTCCATCGTTGGTAGAGCGCACCACCATCCCTTCAGCGATAAACTGCTGGCGCAGCTCCACATTATTGACCACGTTGCCATTATGCGCGCCGACCAGGTCTCCATCAGAGTCCAGGTGGGGTTGGGCGTTCTCGGTGGAAGGATAGCCAAAAGTCGCCCAACGCAACTGTACAATACCTCGCGTCCCAGACATGGCAGCGAAATCCAACCGGGCAGCGACATCATCCACCTTACCCACGTCTTTACGTAGGTCGATAGCCCTGCCATCTGACAGGGTGGCGCAGCCTACAGAGTCGTAGCCGCGATAAGATAAGCGCCGCCCGGCTTCAGTTAATACCACGCCGAGCGGCTGTTCTCGCTCACATACTATTCCAAATATTCCGCACATAGACTCCTACAACTGGTAAAAGGATCGGTGCTGATGAGCAAATTCTCTCCCATCAGCACCACGTTTCTTTGAATCAATCACGCTCGATTTGAGGCACCAACCAGAAAGCATTATCATCGTTCGCAGAGCCATTGGAATCTACGGTCAGGATGAACTCAACCGTATCGCCAGACAGGTCGGAAAGATCCAACAAAATGCTGGAGATATACCCGTCGTATACTTCCTGCCATTCGCCAAGCTTTTTAATCGACCCACCCACCACGCGGTAGTTGAGCTGGAATAACACATTGCACTTGTCGCTATCCGCCGCGCAGCCGATATCGGCCCGGAACACGTCTCCCTTTTTGATCTGGATGGGCGGGTAATAGCCAGCGATGAAGCCACCATCTTTCATCTCAGGGTGGGTGATCAGGGCCGGCTCGTCTTCGTTGCGGTGTTCGAGCCTTGGGCTGCTGGTGGCAAAGACAAATCCCGTCTCGTCCCCATCTTCACCCGGGCAATCCAGCCTGCCCGAGGCTGTCTCCCAGCGAGCGGCGCAAGCGCTACTGACAAAGTCAAAGACCATGCCGCTGTCGACTTCTTTCACTTCGATCCTGACCCAGATCGAGTTCTTGCCTTCGGGGCCCACGCCGAACAAGTTGCCGGAGGCGTCACTGAGCTTCCAGTAGCTCTCAAATGCGCCTGAGATTGTGGGGGCAATGAAGGGGACGGCTACTTCCACCTGGTCTCCCGGTTTGACTTCAGCCCCCAGCGGCACCCGGTTGGGAGCGCTCATTTGGTCACCGTCGATATACATAAAGGTATAACCGCCGGTCCAGGTGCAGGTGCCAGAATTCTGCAGCAGCCATTTCTTGGTAAAGCTTTCACCAGGGTTGACCTTGGTCCCATCCGGGAAGTTGACGTCATCCACAAACCTGGCTCGATTGCAGTCTACACCTGGCGTGCTGATGATCACCCCAGAGCCGCCGCCAGTGTCTAGCGTGGGCGAGCGGATGGCGGTCGCGATAGGGGTGGGTGTGAAGATCGGCGTGCTGCTGGCGATGGACAGCGGCGTGTTTGTGGGACGCGGCGTGTCTGTCAGCAGGGCAGGTGTGAGAGTCGGAGTAAAGGTAGGCGTCACTTTGCCGGCGATCTCAGTTGCATTCGCAGAGTTCTGGGTAAGCTGCACTTCCAGGGTCAAGGCTGCCTGGGTAAAGACTGCCCCACCAGTATCCGGCTGGGTACCGATGCCCAGGGAAGGTCCCAGGACCAGGTAAACGAATGCACCGATCGAGACGCATGCCGCTAAACCGAGCAACAGCAGGACGATGAGCTTGGCCGGACTGATATTCATGGCATTCTCCTCTCCGAATTTTATTGCCAAGGCAAGCGGTCGGCGATGATCGGCGCCGCCAACCTGGAGTTATACAGGGATTTTCTCTCGTTCTACCAGCTCCACTTTAACCGCGCATATTTTATACTCGGGTATCTTCGCCACCGGGTCCAGGGCCGCGATGGTCAGATCATTGGCAGAAGCCTCGGGAAAGTGGAAATTTGCATAGACGATGCCAGGCGGGACGCGCTCGGTAGTCCATGCCAGGGCGGAAATGCTCCCGCGCCTCGACGTGATGCGCACGTGCTGATCATCATTTACTATTCCCAGCCGGGAGGCATCTTCCGGATTCACCTCGATTAAAGGCTCCCCATAGACCTGCATCAGCCCATCGGCGCGGCGGGTCATCTCACCGCCGTGCCAGTGATAGAGGACTCGACCAGTGCTGAGCAGCATGGGATACTCGTCATCGGGAAGCTCGGCGGGTGGAACGTGCTCGATGGCGCTGAACTTTCCCGCCCCGCGGGCGAACTGCCCAATGTGCAGGATAGGCGTACCAGGGTGATCCAGGCTTTTCACCGGCCACTGCAGGCGTTCGCCGGCTTCCAGGCGGTCATGGCTGACGCCTGCGTAGCTGGGGGTGAGCGCCGCAACCTCCTGCATGATCTCGGCGGTGTTCTCGTAGGTCCATCCCGCAAATGGCGCCGGGTCAGGCTTGTTGCCGGGTGCATCCAGGATGCGCTGCGCCAGAGCGCTGGTGATCTGCCAGTCGAGCCGGGCTTCACCCGGCGGTTCGACGGCTTTACGCACCATCTGAATGCGGCGCTCGGTGTTCGTGAACGTGCCGGTCTTTTCAGCAAAGCTGACGCCCGGTAGGAGCACGTCTGCGTATGGTGACGTCTCAGATGGGAAAATCTCCTGCAGCAGCAAGAAATCACAAGCCGAAAGGCAGCGCCGGATGTGGTGGCTGTCTGGATCGCTCATGATCGGATCTTCACCTAGTATATACAGGGCATGGATCTTGCCTTCCATGATCTGAGGAATCATCTCGGTTACCGTCAGTCCGATCTTATCCGACAACGGGGTTCCCCAGGCGGCCTCGAACTTCTGGCGGGCGGCTTCCAGCACCACAGTTTGGTAGCCGGGGTATACATTTGGCAAACCGCCCATGTCGCAGGCGCCCTGGACGTTGTTCTGGCCGCGTAGAGGGTTCACACCCCCACCGGGAACGCCCATATTGCCCAGCAGCATCTGCAGGTTAGCCAGGTCCATCACGTTGCGCACACCCACAATGTGCTGGGTGATTCCCATGGCCCAGATAACCGCCATCGGTTTATTGAGGGCCAGGATTTCGGCTGCCTGGTAAAGTACGTCCACCGGGATGCCGGTGATCTGCGAGACCCTATCCGGGGTGTACGTGTCGATCAGCTGTTTGAACTCGTCGTATCCTTCTGTGCGCTGCTCGATGAACGGCATGTCTTCCCAGCCCTTCTCCAGGATGATGTTCATCAAACCGTTGATTAAAGGCACATCTGTGCCAGGCTTCTGGCGGATGTGCAGGGTAGCAAACTCGGTAATATCGATTCCGCGTGGATCGGCGACTACCAGCTTAGCGCCGCGCTTGAGCACAGCCTGGCGGATCATACTGCCGAAAACAGGGTGCTGCTCCGTGGTGTTGGAGCCAATGATCAGGATCGCCTTTGCCTGACCGGCTACATCATCCATCGAATTGGACATGGCGCCTGAGCCAAAGGAGGTGGCCAGACCGGCCACGGTGCTGGAGTGTCAGAGACGGGCGCAATGGTCTATGTTGTTCGTCCTGATCACCTGACGGGCGAACTTGTTCATCAGGTAATTTTCTTCGTTCAGGCATTTGGCCGAGGTGAGCACGCCTACGCTGTTTGGTCCAAAGGTATCGCGGTTGTGGAGCAAGCGCGCAGCGGAAATACCCAGGGCAGTATCCCAATCGACATCCACCCAATCCCAGGCGGGATCGTTATTATAGCTGGCCAGGTTCTCCGCTTTAGGTTTTGGCTTCCCCTCCAGCAAATAGCGCCGCACGCGCGGATTTGTCAGGCGATCGGGGTGGTGGATAAAATCGTAGCCGTAGCGCCCTTTAACACACAGGTGCATTCCGTTGACCGGGGCATGTGGGTTGGATGTAACGCGGATAATGCGCCCATCTTTGACGTTCAGGTCAAAGCTGCAGCCCACACCGCAATATGTGCAGGTCGTGGTAACGACCTTATCCGGAGCACCCAGCCCAACCGACATTTTATTATCCAGCGCCCCGGTCGGACAATATGCCACGCAGGCGCCACAGGATTCACAGCGGGCTTCCAGCATGGTGGTATCTTCTCCGGCGATGATGCGAGCCTCGTTGGCGCGTTCTCCCACGCCCCACACAAAGCGTCCCTGCACTTCTGCGCAAGCGCGCACACAGCGAGTACACAGGATACATTTGTTCAGGTCCACCCACACAAAGGGATTGGGATCGCTGTCCACCGCATAGCGCAGTCCCTCGGAGTGGATCGCCGACGTCGGGATGTCGTACTGGCGCATCCAACGCAGCAGCTCGTTTGGGTGCTGGTCCAGGGCTGCGTAGCCTGTATCGCGGTAATTCTCAAGCAGCAGCTCGAGCACCAGCCGGCGAGATTGGATTACAGCCGGAGTCTCGGTGCGCACCACCATGCCATCGCTAACCTGGGTGTTACAGGCTGATACCTGGCCGCGCCACTTCTCCACCTCCACGACGCACAGGCGGCAGGAGCCAACCGGCGAGAGATCTTTATGGTAGCACAAGGTCGGGATGGTGATATTATGGGCGCTGGCCGCTTCGAGGATGGTCTGCCCTGCCTGGGCTTCGATATTTTGTTCGTTGATGGTGAGTTTTATTGTCATGTAAAAAGCCTCTATCCTGTATCAGCAGCGGTTAGGATGAAGGGGAGACTTCACCTGCCAGAAAATCGTCCTTGAAGTTCGCCAGGGCTGAACGCATCGGGATGGGAACAGCCTGTCCAAGTCCGCAAAATGAAGCGTTTTGGAGAACATCGGCCAGCTGGTGCAGGCGGTCTACATCACCGTGTTTGCCCTTGTGTGCAGAAAGGTCTTCCAGGATGTGGAGCGTTTGGCGAGTACCTATCCGACAAGGGGTGCATTTCCCGCAAGATTCTATGGCAAAAAAGTGCAGCAGCTCCCTGAGAAGGTCAACCGGTGAGACGCTCTGATCGCATACAAGGAAGGCGCCTGCTCCCAGTGAAATCCCACGCGCCCCCGAGGCGTAGTCGATTGGCGTATCGAGCTGTTCGGACGAGACAATCGTCCCAGCCGCACCGCCGGTCAAAGCTAAATGGAAGCGGCTGCCAGATCGCATACCACCGCCGTATTCCTCGATGACCTGGCGCAAGGTCAGTCCAAAGGGCGCCTCGAACAGACCTGGCTGGTTGACATGCCCCAGGAGCATATACATCTTTGTCCCGGGCGTGGTGTAGTTGCTCAAGGAGCGGTACCATTCAGCTCCGTTTCGTAGGATTGAAGGTACGGAGGAATAGGATTCGACGTTGTTGACCACCGTGGGCAGACCCTTATAGCCGTATGATGGCGGGTACGGAGGGCGTACCCGGGGTTCGCCTCGCTTGCCCTCCAGCGACTCGATCAGGGCGGTCTCCTCGCCGCAGATATAGGCTCCTGCGCCGCGATGGACGTGGATATGGAAAGAGAACGTGCTGTCCTGGATATGTTCGCCCAGCCAATAGCGCTCTTCTGCCTGGCGAATGGCGCGCTCCAGGCGATCTGCCTGGCTGACATATTCGCCGCGTATGTAGATAAAGGCTTCATTGGCGCCGCAGGCATAGCCAGCGATCGCCATGCCTTCCAGAATCAGGTGCGGATCTGTATCCATCAAGACGCGATCTTTGAAAATAAGCGGCTCAGATTCATCCGCGTTGCAGATGATATATTTCGGCGTGCGTTGCGCCTGGACTACGAACCGCCATTTGCGACCCACCGGGAAACCTGCTCCACCTCGTCCGGTCAGACCGGAGGCTTCGACTGTCTCCAACACTGTGCCAGGCTCCATCGCCAGTGCACGGGTGAGACCCTGGTAAGCTCCATGCTCGAGCGCCGAATCGATCGAGTCGGGATTGACCACTCCGGCATTCGCCATCATAACACGCAGCTCTCCAGGACGCGGATTTGAGTAATCTGGCGGTATGGCGAGGTAACCAGTGAGGAATCGCTCTGCATCTGTGGGGGTTAATGGCCCCGCTTGCTGCATGTCTAACAGGGCAGCTGGGGCGCGGTCGCACAAACCCAGGCAGCTCGATCGCTCGACAGACCATACATCAGGTCGATTACCCCCGTTGGTACCCGTACCCTCGGCGGCCAGGCAAGCGGTCTGAATGGCTTTGTGCAAACGGGCAGCGCCGTGCAGCCAGCATACCGGGCCATCGCAGACGTGAATCGTCCTTTTGCTGGGCGGGGGTGTCTCCTCATCGGAGATGCGCAGCATGGAATAAAAAGAAGCCACTCCAAATGCTTTCTCGGCCGGGATCTTCAGCAAACGAGATACATCCAGAATAGCTTCTCGGGTGAGCGAGCCGTGATCGGCCTGAAGCTCAGTCAAGATCTCAATGATGGCTTCTGGTTGGTTGTCGTGCCTGGCAACCAGACTCGCCACAGCGGGATCAACGGGACGGTATTTTATTTTTGAATTTGTCATTCCATTTTACTCGGCTTGGTCGGTGATGGGATTGGGTAGGCGTTTCTTGACCTTTTCCAGGACGATCCTTTCAGGGTGGGTGTAGATATTGAAGCGGTTGCGTCGAGCGTAGCCGATCACAGTTATACCCTGACGGTTCGCGCTCTCAAGTGCAAGCGAGCTTGGGGAGGTGCGTGAGATGAGAACCGCCGCTCCCATACGGGAGGCTTTCTGTAGCATTTCCGAGCTGATGCGCCCGGTAGTCAGGATTACCTTTCGTTTCAGCTCTATATGCTCGATCAGACACTTACCGGCAAGCTTATCGAGCGTGTTGTGCCGCCCGATATCCTCTGCGGCTATTATGATGGTCTGTCCATCGCTGAGCCCGGAGGTATGGACGCCTCCAGCATCACGGTAAAGCGGCTGGAAATCAAAGAGCTGGGCGGTTAGCTCACCGACTGAGCTGGCCTCGAGCACGGTTCCGTTAGGCTTCGGGTAGGCTTTGGCCTCTTCTTGTACGGAGGTGAAACCGCCCGTACAGCCGGAGGTACGACGCCAGTTGTCAGGTTTTTCTGCGCTGTGCTGCAGCCAGACATCCACATTGTCGCCGTTAGCGCACAGGCGCACCGAGGCAACTTCATCTATGGATTCGATAACGCCTTCGTTAAATAAGAAGCCTACAGCCAGGGCTTCGAGATCGACGGGCGTGCACATGAAGGTCAGCCAGACCTCCCCATTGACGGTCAGCGAGACCGGCGTTTCAACGATAATCTCGCTATCGATCGCAGACCAGTGGTCGGCAGCAACCTGGGTATAAGTAACGGGTAATTTGGCGGGTTTCATCGACAGCCTCAACATTCTACCAATACAAACACATCAGCATAAGCAACGACAAAGGATTTGTTTCCACATTTTCATCTTGTTTGATCCGCTGCATCCGCGTCCAATTACAAACCGTTGGGTGACAAGACGGTCTTCTGTCATTTATTTTATCCTAAATATCCATCCCCGAGCTTACAAAGATGACGAATGACATGGCTAGGATATGATATGATTCCTGTATGCTCGCTTAATCAACGGAAAGGTTATTCATGGAAAAATATCTGGTCACACCGAAAAGTAAGGTGAAGCTGGGAGAATGGGATCCGCGGGATAAAGATGGCTCGGATAAAGATGAATCTGTTGAAGAGATCCTGAAGCTGAACGAAAAGCTGGAGGAGCTTCAAGAGATTCTCTACGCAGAACACAAGCACAAGCTTCTGATTGTGCTGCAAGGAATGGATACGAGCGGAAAAGACGGGGTTATCCGGCATGTTTTCGAAGGGGTTAATCCGCAGGGGGTGCGCGTAGCCAGCTTTAAAGTGCCAACATCTGAGGAATTAGACCATGACTACCTGTGGCGGGTGCATAAGCATACGCCGGGTAGAGGGGAAATTGTCATATTCAACCGCAGCCATTATGAAGATGTGCTGGTAGTACGCGTCCACAAGCTTGTGCCGGAGGGTGTGTGGAAAAAACGGTATGACCAGATCAACGATTTTGAACAGCAGTTAGCCGAGGAAGGTACCACCATCCTTAAATTTTACTTGCATATCAGCCCTGAAGAGCAGAAAGAACGCCTGCAGGCCCGGCTGGACGATCCGACGAAGCGGTGGAAGTTTCACCTGGGCGACCTGGATGAACGGAAACTGTGGCCAGAATACCAGCGTGCCTACGAGGATGTGCTGGAAAAGACCAGCTCGAAATGGGCACCCTGGTATCTTGTGCCATCCGATCGCAAGTGGTACCGTAATCTGGTCATCGGTCGTGTAATTGTGGATTGTTTGAAAAACCTGAAGCTGGAGTATCCAGCGCCAGAGGAGAACCTGGAGGGCGTGGTGGTGGAGTGAATCGGCATTAATCGATATGAATTTTGAGCTTCTCTTCCAGCAGTGAAGTAATTGCCTGCGTATTCATCGGTCTCGAGAAGTAAAAGCCCTGCCCATACTCGCAGCCCAGGTCTTTCAAGCGAGTGAGCAGGGCTTCTGTTTCAATTCCCTCTGCAATAACCCTCACTCCTAGCTGGTGGGAGAGCATCACAATGGCCTGGACTATCTTGGTGTGGCTGTTGCCCTCTCCCATTGACAGGACAAAACTGTGATCGATCTTCAAGGCATTGATGGGGAAATTCGACAGGTAGCTGAGGGCAGAATATCCTGTCCCAAAATCGTCGATCTGGATCTGTATGCCCAAATCACGCAGGCGATCCAGGACTGCATTGGTGACATCGTTTTTTTCCAGGATCGCGCTCTCAGTGATTTCCAGTTTAAGAAAACTTGGATCCAGGTGAGTATCTTCAAGAACTGCCTGTATGTGCTCTATCAAACCGGGTCTTGGAATGTGCTTGCTGGAGACGTTGACACTGATGGTGAGGGGCTGCGCCTCGGGTATGGCGGCTTTCCAGGCCTGCAGCTGCATGCAAGCCTGCCTCAATACCCAGCGGTCAATGGGGATGATCAGCTCGGTCTCTTCAGCCAATGGGATGAACTCGCTCGGCGGAATCAATCCCCGGCGGGGATGCTGCCAGCGTACCAAAGCTTCTAACCCAATGACCTGGCGCGTATCCAGCGACACAATAAACTGGTAAAACACTCGCAGCTCGTCGTTATCGACCGCCCGGCGCAGGTCATTTTCAAGCTCGGTGCGATTTAGGATGTATTCGCGCATCTGAGGCTGAAAAATCTCGAATCGAGCTTTCCCCTTTGTCTTGGCATTATACATGGCGATATCGGCGTCGCGCAGAACTTCGTCGGCCCGGTTGTACCCGACGGTGCTCAGCACGATCCCGATGCTGGTGCTGATATATACTTCGCGGTTATGAAACTTAAATGGTACAGCCAGCTCGGACAGGATCCAATTCGCTACCTGAGAGGCGTTGTCTTCGGACTGGATATCATCCAGCAGGATTACGAACTCATCGCCGCCAAATCGGGCCACAGTATCGGTGGAGCGCATCCTGCTTTCCAGCTTGCGAGCTACCAGGTTCAGCAGCTCATCGCCAACATTATGCCCCAGACTATCGTTTACATCCTTAAAGCGATCAAGATCAAGGAACAGCACTGCAAACACGTAATCTTTGCGCCGTTTGGCGCGTTCAATAGCCAGACCCAAGTGGTCCATGAACAGCGCCCGGTTCGGCAGATTAGTCAGCAGATCGTAAAACGCATCGTGCAGCAGCTTTTCTTCCGCATACTTGCGGTCGGTGATGTCAGTTTGAGAGCCTGCCACGCGGTAAGCCGCGCCATTGGGTTCGCGCACTGCCAGGCCGCGGCTCAGCATCCAGCGGTAGCTGCCATCGCGATGCAGCATGCGATGCTCGCTCTCCAGGTGGGCAGTTGTACCGTCCAGGTGCGCGTGGATGGCAACTTTTAGGCGATCCAGATCTTCCGGGTGAACCCGCCGAAGCCACTCCTCGATGCTGGTAGAAATCTCATTCTCTTCATAGCCCAGCATGGTTTTCCAGCGCTGGGAAAAATAGACCTGGTTGGATTTGACATTCCAGTCCCAGATGCCATCGTTGGCGCCGCGTGCTGCCAGTGCGTAGCGCTCCTCGCTGTCGCGTAGAGCCAGCTCTACACGCCGCCGAACATCCAGCTCTGCCTGGGCTTGTTGGTACAGATGAGCGTTGTCCAGGGCAACCGCGGCGTAATCTGCCAGGGAAAGCAGCAATGCCTCGTCTTTCTCCTTGAAAACATTTTCGCTGATATGGTTAACAACGGACAGCACTCCGAGCGCTTTGCCCTTGGAGAGGATAGGGACATGCAAGGCGCTGTTAACCAGATAGCCAGTGCTGATCTTGATCTGCTTTCGCCCTTGCGGAGCCTCGCCAAAGCGGACCGGCTTGCCTGTGGAGTACACCTGACCGACAACCGAATCTGCGACCGGCAGGCGAATTGTCTTACTCTTTTCCTGGTCGATATTTTTTGCTGCCCGCAAATAAAGCTGACCTGAAGCCTCATCCAAGAGAGCCAGAAATCCCTCTTCGGCGTGTGTGAGCAGCACGCTGGCTTCGACGATCCGGCGTAGCACTTCATCGAGTTTCAATGAAGATGTAACGCTCTGCCCGACTCGGGAGAGTACGGCTTGCTGAGCGAGCTGTTCTTGAAGCTGTTGGGTAAGAAGCTCTTTGTCCCGGCGAAGACGGCTCTGAGTTAACACCCGCGAGATCGTCTTCGATAGCTTGTCGGCTTCAATCGGTTTGGGGAGATAATCCTGAACGCCAAGGCGGAAGGCTTCAGCAGCGATATGCTCAGAACCTTCGGCGGTGATCAGGATGGTTGGGACACTCAGCCTTTCGGCTGCCAGCTTACGCAGCAGATCGAGCCCGCTCATATCCGGCAGGTTGAAGTCCAGCAGCATCAGGGATATTGAATTCTTCTTCAGGAGCTGGTATGCCTGCCTGGCGGAATACGCAACTCGTCCAACATAACCCAGATCGGGTATGAGGTGATTCCCGCAAAAATCGGCTATCTCGTGGTTATCATCTACTGTCAGGATGATTTCTGATTCCATTATCGACCGGCCCAGAACTTCAATACGCCACCCCATCTTCTCTAATCAGATCGTTGCATCTCCCGCAATGGGTACGAGTGCGGCTCTCTGCGGATGGATATGGACATCCCTCCTGAAATGAGTATATCCGAAATTGAATCAATGCGGTTCGTTCTAACAAAAGTAATAGGTTCAGGAATTACGCAATTGGCAGGCAGGCGGTAAACACCACCAACTACCACTTAAGAGCGCAATCCATCAGTTATTGCCAGGGGGTGCCAGAAACGTGCCAACCGGGATTAAATTGGCGGCGTGTATTGATCCATAGACAAGTCGCTGTATTTCAGCTCGTGTTCGTAGCGGAACTGTTGGGTATAAAGACGGTAATAATGCCCGCGCCGGCGCAGTAATTCGGAGTGAGTCCCCATCTCAGCAATCCGCCCGCCCTCGATAACCAATATCCGGCTGGCTTTTCGGATGGTGGAGAGACGGTGAGCGATGACAATGCTGGTACGGTCTTTCATCAGGTGCTCCATCCCTTTTTGGATGAGCGCCTCCGTCAGCGTATCCACCGAGCTGGTGGCTTCGTCCATAATAAAAATCTCGGGCTGCGCCAGAACTGCCCGTGCAAGGCTGATGAGCTGCTTTTGACCGGTGGAGAGCATGTTGCCGCCCTCACCGACCTGCTCATCAAAGCTCTTTTCGAGTTTGACAATAAAATCATAGGCACCAGCCAACCGGGCGGCGATCTCGATCTCATTGTCAGAAGCTTCCAGCCTGCCATAGCGAATGTTTTCCCGGATCGTGCCGGAAAATAAATGCGGAGTCTGAAGGACGATACCGATCCGGGATTGGATGCTGTGCAAGGTGAGCTCGCTGTAATCAAGCCCGTTGAGGCGAATGACGCCACGCACCGGCTCGAAGAATCGGCACAGCAGGTTGACGATGGTAGTTTTACCGCCACCGGTAGGGCCGACCAGAGCAATCGTTTCTCCTGGAGCTACCTTCAGGCTGAAATCTGTAAGCACCGGTTTGCCGTCTTCATAAGTGAAGTCGACATGGTCGAATTCGATGTCTCCGTGGATGCTTTGCGCTTCGACGGCTCCTGTGCGATCGCTTACACCAGGCACAGCGTCGATCAGGGAGAACATCCTCTCGGCTGAAGCAACTGCGTGCTGAAGCTCGGCATAGACCCGCGCCAGATCCTGGATGGGCCACATCATGAAGGTGACATAGGAAACGAAAGCCTGGATGCCGCCGATAGTTATCGCGCCAAACTGCGCCTGTAAACCTCCATACCAGACGATCGTCCCCAGGGCGAAGGCGCTGATTATCTGCACAGTCGGCAAGAAGAGGGCTGATAACCATGCGGCACGGTAGCTGGCTGCATACATCTGGTTGGTAAGCCCACCGAACTCGCGCATGTTCTCGTCCTCGCGCCCCAGGGCTTTGATCACCCGAACACCGGAGATGTTCTCATTATATGAGCCGGTGATCTTGGAGTTGAACTTGCGAGAAGTACGAAATTCAACCAGAATCTTCTTGCGGAACTGGACTGCCACGACCACCAGCACGGGCAGAATGGCGAGAACGATCAGCGCCAGACGCCAATTGATGATCAACATGAAGTATGTCGAGGTGATGATGTTCATCAGCGCCCAGGTGATATCTAAAATGCCCCAGGTGACCAGCTCGGCGACCCGATCGGAGTCGGAGCCGACGCGTGCCATGATCCAACCCACTGGAGTCTGGTTGTAATAGGATAGCGATAGCTCCTGCAGGTGATTGAACATTTTCCGCCGCAAGTCGTAGCGTATGCGCTCACCTAAAACACCCGCCAGGTATACAAATCCAAAGACGAAAAACGCCTGTACCAATAGCAACGACGCGTAGATCGTCACAAAGCGCCTTAACGCAACAAAATCTCTCGGGATAATTGCCTGGTCGACGATCAGCTTGCTTAAGTAGGTGAATAAGGAATCCAGCGACGACGTCAGGGCGATGGTTATCAGGAATCCGGCGACCCACTTCCAATAAGGTCTGGTGAGAGACAAGATCCGGACAACCGTCCTGCCGTTGAATTGGGTGGTAAATTCTTCTTCTTCGAAGTACCCGTCGCTCATCAGAGGTTACTCATCTCAAGGCTGTATGTCCGCGCCAACCGCAGTGCTGATCTCTTTTTCCAATTCGGATTCGATGCGGGTCTGAATATCGAATATCTGGCGGTAAATGCCTGGACTCTCAAGCAGCTTTCGGTGCGTACCGCGCTGGACGATACGCCCTTTATCCATGACCAGGATCAGATCGGCATTCATGACGCTTTGGATGCGGTGGGCGATTACAAAGCTGGTACGCCCTTGCATAAGGCGCTGGAGCGCCTGGCGGATGGCTGCTTCAGTCTCAGTGTCGATTGACGACGTAGCGTCATCCAGGATAAGGATGCGAGAATCCCTCAGCAGCGTGCGCGCGATCGCTACACGCTGCTTCTGACCGCCGGAGAGGGTGACGCCTTTTTCGCCGATCAGTGTGTGATATCCGTCTGGGAAGGCGGTGATAACGTCATGGATGGCGGCGGCGCGAGCAGCTGCCTCGATCTCCTCGTCGGAAACGCTGCGCTCGACGCCATAAACGATATTCTCGCGGATCGATCGAGAGAACAGAAACGGTTCTTGCTCGACGATACCAATCTGGCGGCGCAGGTAACTGCGTGAGTAATCCTTTAGCTCAATCCTATCCAGGGTGATGCTGCCGGAAGTGTATTCATAAAAGCGGGGTAGCAGGTTTACCAGGCTGGTCTTCCCGGATCCGGTGGAGCCCAACAAGGCAACCACCTGACCGGGCTGGCAGGAGAAGGAGATATCCTGCAATATGGGTGTACCAACCTCGTACTCAAAACCGACGTCATCGAAGGTGATCTCGCCGCGCACATCTCCCTGGGGCAGGTGAACACCCTTGATTAAGGATTCGCGATCCTGACGGACGATCTCCATGACGCGGCCGTAAGAGACCATGCCGGTAGAGGTCTGGACGATCAGCCGGCCGAGGTTGCGCATGGGAAATATCAACCAGACGACAAGCCCAGCATAGGCGACATAGGTGCCGATACTGATTGAGCCGTTGATCGCCATGATGGCTGCCAGAGTAAAACCAGCCAGCAGCTGCGCGCCGCATAATATATCTGAAAGGGGCCAGAATGAGGCATGCATGGTTAGCAGCCTGCGCCCGCGCAGGAATTTTTCCCAATTCTGCCGGTCGTACTTGCCCATCTCGTAGTCCTGACGAGCAAATGCCTTGACCACCCGTACCCCGGAAAGGTTTTCCTGCAGCGTGGTGGAAATGACCGCGTCTTGCTCCTGGTAAGCTTCATATGCGGTGGTCACTTTGCGGAAGAAGAAGACGGATGTGATCACAACCAACGGTATGGCGATAATCGAAAAGAGAGCCAGATTGACGTTTAAGGTCAGTAAAGCGACGAAATTGACAATGAACAAGAGCAGGATGCGTCCGACACCGATTGCCTGGTCGGCGAAGAAGCGGCGCACGGCGTCCACGTCGGATGTGCAGCGCTGGATGAGCTCGCCGGTCTGGATGTGGTCGAAGTAGTGGAAAGGCAGGCGCTGGATATGATCGTACAGATAGTCCCGTATACGCCGGGCTATCCCTTCGGCTGTAAATGCAGCCAGACGCCCGCTCAGATAGGTGAAACCGCCTTCGATTAATGCCAGGGCCAGAAAGCCCAATCCGATTAAAGGGAGCTGACCAGCTGAGCCGGCTTTTCCCAGCACATTGTCTGCAAAATGGCGCAGCAGCAGATATGTGCCGGTTTTGGAGATGGCTGCTACCCCCAGGCTGATGGCTGCCGCCAGATAAACCAGCCGGTAGCCGGTCATCATACGCCAGATGCCAGACAGGCGGTACTTTGCCAATTGGGCGGTTTTTAAATCAAATTGGGTTGATTTCACGGATCAGGATATACAGGTCAGGATTCCCCCGAGCAGAGTAGGCAGCCGGAATCAGGTGTTTATTACTACTACGGAACTGGCTACACGTTCTTGCAGCGCCTAGTGCATGCCATTAAAGGCACTGGGTACTTTGTGGTTTACCATGGCAACCGCATCAAAGACGCAAGCCAGGACACACTGACCGCAGTAAGTACAATAACCATATTCGATATATGGTGTTTCTCCCGGATCAGGCTGATAGAATGCATGGCTCTTGCAAGCCCGCCGCGCCAGGCATGGAGTGCAAGACTGGCAGATATTCCAATTGATTTCTGGATGCAGCATCGAATACACCTATGTAAAGAGTTTAAATGAATAACCGATCCGGCAGCTCTTGCTTTTGATCATCGACTAGAAGTCCGCGCGCCCTGGCGCTGACCGTATAAGCCCGATGCAGGTTCTTGGAGTAGTTGATGCCAAGCTGCCAGGATTGGTATGCCGCAGGCAGCCGGGTTTTCTGGACGGCGGAGACGAGCTGCTCTTTCTCCAGCATGTCATCTGCACGATCAATCAATCTGGAGAGATAGCCTTGCATCGTGTGAATCAGATCGATCCCACCCGGCAGACCATGACCCGGGATCAGGATGTGCGGTTCCAGCTTCTCTATCTCTTGCAGGATGGCGAGTGTCTGCAGGGGCAGCGCTTCCTGTAAGTATGGATGAACCTGGTTGTAGAGTAGGTCTCCCGCTGCCAGGATGCGTTCGCCGGGTATCCAAAGCACAGTATCGCTAAGGGTGTGTCCGCCAGCAAACGATAGAAGCTCGACCGAGCGGGTTGACCCATGTAATTCCAGGTTTGTTCCGAAGGTCAGGTTTGGATACCTGAAGCGCAGTCTCGGGAGAGCCTCTGTAATTGCGTGGGAGAAGCTGGTTTGTAAATCAGTTTCGTCGACCTGTGGATCAGAGCTTCCCCATCTTGCTGGGTTATATATACCTGCGGGTGAATGATCTGAAGCGCTGTCTTTGAACCATCGATAATCTTCTACCGAGCAGGAGACGAGCAGCTTGCGGGTACCCTCGCTGGCGATTACATCAGCTTCGGGGGCGAAGGCCTGGTTGCCCCAGGTGTGGTCGCTGTGGTGGTGGCTGTTCACCACCAACGTCACCGGCTTGTCGGTCAGTGCTTCGGCTGCCAGATTAAGATCGATGGCTGCCTGGGGTGTGAGAAAAGTATCGAAAACCAGTGTTTGATCGCCCAGGTCGATAATACAGGCATTGCCGATCGAAAGACCGCCTGGGCGATGGACGGACGCATAGACACCATCGGCGAGCTGCTCAACCTGAAAATGCTTGGAGCTGATCATTTGAATGATGGAGCTCATTTTCATCCCTTACATAAGTGCTGCAGATTTAAACACCGACACAGCCACAGCTTCATCAGACCGGTAGTTCATGCAATTGACGCCCTGAACGACACCATCTTTGACTGGGACTTCAGCAACGTCGAAGCGGATAATCTTGCTCAGGCGAGAGATGATGAAAATATCTTTTACTTCATCGACGTTCACAGCCGCGACAAGGCGGCTCGTCCCCATGGCGTTTTTACCTCCGGAGCCTGGCGCCTTGTTAGCGGCAAATCCGGGCATCTGGCGTATGGTCCCGCGCCCGTCTGCCCCTAACATAAAGACTTCACTATCCTCATAAACGGGAGCAATCGCCACTGCATAGTCGTTGGCAGCAAGTCGGATGCCCAGGCAGCCCTGGGGCGGCACCTGCTTCTCAGAGAACCGTATGGCGCGTCCCTGGCTGGTGGCGATTAACAGGTCGCCATCGCCGGGCGTCCAGGCAGCAGAAACCAGAGGACCGAACGACTTGATATCGTAGAGTGGGATGCCTGGTTTCATATATTCCCCGAAGACGTGGTGGCGCAGGCAGCGGACCATACCGGTCTGGCTGAGGAGCGCCAGATATCCCTGAGCCTGGATCGGGAGAACTGCTGCCAGCCGTTCTTCATCCATCAACGCGATTCTTGAAAAAATCGTAGCCCCTTTGGCGTGGATTTGTGTCTCGACAAAAGAGCTCAGAGATAATCGAAAAGCCCGGGAATAGTTCGTTACCAGCAGCAAAGTCTGGGTTTCTTCCACCACAGATAATATCGCGGGCGGATCATCCGCATCTGCATCCAGGTCGAAAATGCCCATGCCTCCACGGCGCTGTCGTGGATAGAGGTGCAGGGGAGTGCGCTTGGCAATCCCAGATGAGGTGGCGATAATGATTTGATAAGGCCCAACTGGCTCGCTCGAGGCGAGATACTCCCCATTTTCGACCGATCGGAGGGATTGAGAATCGATAAGCACCCTGATCTGCTCTTCGAGGTAAGCGATGTATTCCCGTACTTCGGGACTGGCACCGCTGAGATCAGGTCTGCTCAGATCCATAATGCTTGCTAGTTTAGCATAAAGTTTAGACGATTGGGGGAAGATTAATACCAGCTGCCAATAATCCGTACAGCAATGCCAGCTTTAGACCGTTATTCACTGCATGGATGGCGATAGAAGGCCACAGGGAATGGCTGCGCTCGTAAAACCAGGCCAGGATGACACCCATCACAGCCGTTGCGCCCGCCACCGCAATATCTCCATGCAAGAGACCGAAAATCACCGAGCTGACGGGTATGGCGATCCAGGGACTGGAGAACTGGCGCATCCAGCGGTAAAGCACCCCGCGGAATAATATCTCCTCAGCAATCGGGACCAGCACACCACCCAAAATTACCATTATCAGAGCACCGAGCCAGCTGATATCTTGCGGCATCAGGAACTCAAGCTGCGGGTTCTCGGTCGGTAGACCGAGCAGAAGCTGGATAGCCAGGGCGATCAAGCCGATGACCGGAATAAAGATCAAGGTGACGATAACCGCCCAGGTGATCCAGCGCTTCGATGCTGGCACCAGGCCGAGGTCAGACCAATGCAGCCCTTTACGCAGCAGGCCGAATATCGCCACGCCGGCAGCAATGGCAACTACTTCGAGGGCGGTCAGTGCAGCGATGTAGCTTATCGACAGGTGCTCCTGCCCATCCAGAGGGTACGGGTACAGATAAGAAAGCAGCCAGGTCCCTGCCAGGATGACCAGGGCGCTGGTGGCTGCAATCATCAGGATATCGACCCAGCTCCAAAGGCGGCTGGCAGTGTTTGAGGGTTGGGGTGAGTTTTGGTGGGCCATGGATTTCCCGGCTGTTATGGATATAGCTCAAGGCGTCTTGGTGCTGCCCCGATGGAGGATATGTTGTCCGAATTTCTGCTGGAGGGAGTCGATGGCGGAGTGAAGTCGCTGTTCTCGTCCGGTTGGATCATCGAACAGACTGAGCTGGCGCACGGCTGGTCTTAAGGTGCTTACCCCAACTCCGAGAAGCCGTACTGGGCGACCTTTGGTCCATTCCTTAGAGAACAGCTGCACTGCGCAGGCGTAAATCTGGGAGACCTGGTCAGTGGGCTGCGCTAAAGTATGCTGGCGAGTGAAGGTGGTGAAATCGGACCAGCGTACCTTGATCTTGACCGTCGATCCAGACAGGTCCGCCTGCTTGAGGCGCTGCGCCACCCCCTCCGAGAGCTCGTGCAGCGTGCTGTTCAGCAGGGCCTCATCGCGTACATCCTTCACGAAGGTCGTCTCCTGGCTGATCGATTTGGTTTCATAGCTGGTGATGATCGGGCTGTCATCGAGGCCGCGTGCGTGGGCCGAGAGGTCAGCGCCGTTTTTTCCAAACAAGCGCTTCAACTCGTACTCCGGATAACGCACCAGGTCTCCGATGGACGTGACACCCAGCTCCGCAAGCCTGGCAGCGGTTTTTGGGCCCACGCCCCACAGAGATTCAACCGGCAGCGGCGCCAGGAACTCTTCTTCCTGACCGGCTGGAACGTGGGTAATTGCGTTCGGATAAGAGACCTGTCCTCCGGGTTCAAGGCGAGCTGCAGCTTTGCCGACATCGGTGGCGATCTTTGCCACCAATTTGTTGGAAGCGACACCCAGCGAGCACGGGAGGTGCAGCTCGGTCTGGATGGTGGACTGGAGCTGGTGAGCCAGGTCCGGCCCATCGCCAGGGAGATCACTGACATCCAGGAAAGCCTCATCGATCGAGATTTGTTCGACCAGGGGCGTGAGCCGGTGCAACCTTTCCATCACCTGCTGAGACACGCGGCTGTATTCATCGTGACGCGAGTACAGGATGAGCAACCCCGGGCAGAGCTTGACAGCCCGGGCCATGGGCATGGCCGACCGGACACCGAAATGGCGCGCAGCGTAGGAACACGAGGCCACGACACCGCGCTCCTCAGGTCGCCCACCGACGGCGAAGGCACGGCCGTGCAGGGATGGGTCACGTAGCTCCTCGACCGCACAGAAGAAGGCATCCAGGTCCAGGTGGATGATCTTACGCATCGGGCAGGCTTCCAGGATTAATCTGCACCCACCCCGGCTGACCCGTTACTCCGACGATCTCGATATGGGCCGAGGTGAATTCTCCGATCACCCAGGCATTGGTGCTCAGGTGGGGGGTGATTTGGGCGGTGCGGAAGCGGGACGGACCGTCAGCAAATGCCAGGGGCAGCAGAAGCTGGTCGGCGAGGTAGTGGTCAATGGTTCCGTCGGTGATGAGGAAAGCCAGCAGGGCGTCGACGGCTTCATCGGCAACGCGCTCGGCGGGCTTGCCGCGCTCGCCCAGGCCGTAATAGCAGCAACCGCATGGGATCGGCGAGCCTGGCGAGCTAAACCAGGCCTGCAAAAGGAGCAAAGTGCCTTTCGACCTGGCGGGCAGGTTAGCGGTTTTGACCTTGAGGGTGGGAAATTGGCGCAGCAGCCTGCCCAATGCCTGGCGCTTCTGCCGGTCGGCGATCGAGACGTCCAGGTTGGCGACCGCAGAAAGGGCTGATATGGAGCGCAGATCGCCGCGTACCTCCAGATTGAGGGCCTTAATGTGCTGGAGGGGACGAATTGTGGCGCTGATGCGACCGCCGCCCTGGGGATAAAAACCGGCCTCATCCAATGAAAGCAGGGCATCAAAACCAAGGCATTTCATGAAGGTCAGCCAGTGCAGGTGCAGATAATCAAAGCATGGCGCCCAGCGGACATGCGTCCCGCCCGTTATGATGACCGAGGATGCGCTTCCAGCCAGGCTGAGCGGAAGGAAGATCGTCTGCAGGAGCAGGGACGTCGATCCGGCGGTGCCGATCTCGAACTTGTAGCGCCCGCTGCGCAGCTCACCAGGAGTGAAGAACAGCTGATTGGAGTGCAGTGCAGCTCCACGCACCTCCGCCCGGCACACTGCTGCTGCAGCGTCTACAGCTTTCAGGTGCTGCGGCTGTAAACCGGGCTTTGAGCGGTTTTGGCGAATGTTGAACAGATGCAGCGGCTGGCGGGTCAGTATCGAAAGCGTCAGGGCGCTGCGCAGGATCTGGCCTCCACCCTCGCCGTGCGAGCCATCGATCTCAATCATCCGATAATTCTAAACCATAAATAGTCGAGATTTCCAATTTTCTCAAATCACGCCATGCGCCGGGAAGCAGTCCCTGGATCGTAACCGGACCGATGGCAAAGCGCACCAGGCGCAGCGTGGGATAACCCAGCGCAGCGGTCAGGCGGCGAACCTGGTGCTTCTTGCCTTCCCGCAGTATCAGGCTCAGCCAGGTTGTGGGGTGGTACTGCCGAACAGGCTTCGAGCGCGGAGGAAGATCGGGAGCTTCGATGATCTGTGCCTGAACAAACCTGGTTTGGATTTCTGGTAGCAGGATGCGTTCCCGTAATAACCGAAGCTCTTGCGGCTGCGGAACGCCCTCCACCTGGGCGTAATACGTCTTGGGATGCTCAAAGCGTGGATCTGCCAGGCGCTGGATAAAACGCCCGTCGTCGGAAAGCACCAGCAAGCCTTCGCTGCGGTAATCCAGCCTTCCAGCTGCGTAAACACCTGGGATGGAGATGTAATCTTTGAGAGTGGCTCGTCCGGACGAATCCGTGAACTGGGAGAGGACCTCAAATGGCTTATAGAAAGCGATATATTGAGGCATGGTTACATATAGTCATCCAAGCCATTGATAGCGGTCCCAGACGAAGTGGCGTGGGACCGTGAATTCGACGTCCAGTCCGCCAAACTCCACGGCTGCCCAATCCCGCAAGAGGCTGAATACGACCTGGCGCACCCTTTCACTAAGTCGCCAGGTAACGGAGTGGATGCCATTTTCGAGCGATTGGATATCCTCGCCGACGTGGTAGCGTCCTTCCCATCGAGCGGCATCCCAGGATACGTGGCTGGCTCCCATATCAACCATGATTTGGCTTAGCCGCCCAAAATCCTGCGGGCCATAGCGAATATATCCAGGATCAGACTGCTGGATGATCGCATTCATCTGCTTGCGGAGCTGAGCGGCGGGTGTATCGCCATTACTGCCCTGGTGACCGATGTATAGACAGCCGCCACGGACCAGCATACGGCGGGCTTCGGCAAGTGCATCTATCCAATTTGGAATCAGATGCAGTATATGAACCATCACCACGGCAGGGAACTGCTCTCCAATAAATGGGAGCATGGAGGCATCTGCAATCGCCAGCCGGATCTCTGGCGAGCCTTCAGCGAGATTGTTTCGCAGACGAGCCAGCATGCGGGCGGAAATATCCACTCCCGTGACGTTGGCTCCTTGCTCAATCAGCGGACGCGAGATGCGTCCCGTGCCGATGCCCACCTCCAGGAGGCTGGTTTTCGGTGTCATGTCAGCCAGCAGGGAGGCAGCCACCTGGATGTCGACGCCTTCCGGAAAGGTGCGCGTGGCATCGTAGAAGTCAGCTGCCGGATCGAAATTGATGGAATTGCCCATTAAGGAGATTCGGGGCTGTTTGGGAACGGGAGTCGCCCACCCAGCCAGACAGCCATCAGGCTGATATCGTTACTTTGGACCTGGGCATCGGGGTACTTGTCTACAAATGCACTGTTGAGCATATCGAAATCCTGACCGGCTGGCCAGGAGGGGAGGAAACCGGGTATTTTTGTGCGGTCGTCATCGGCAGGCAGTATTTCCCAGCCTAAAGAGACCAGCAGGTCGTAAACCTGAGCGCGCAGGTGGCTGTGCAACTCTGCCCATGCGGAGACTATGGCCGCGGTAAACCGGGGATTCTTCTCAAACGCCAGGATGGAGGGCTTGAGCCGCAGCGATGACGGCGCCTTAGCGCTGTTGCGAAAGCCGGGGACGGTGACGAAGTCTTTGGTCTGGCGATCGATCTCGAGGCGAGTTTGTTCCGATAAAGTCTCTACCTGGTTCAATACAGCGCGGACTACTTCCAGCCGGTAATCATCGGTCATAAACTCGTTCAGCGCATGGAAGGGCAGAAATGCAGCTCGTTTTTCAGTCATGATGTAATCCCGTGAATCAGGCAATGACGCGCGGCTTTTCCTCCGGCAGGATGGTGTCGTTCAGCACTGCATGCTCCATCTGGGTATTTTTCAGGTTTGCACCCGTCAGGTTCGCACCAGTCAGATCTGCATACTGGAGATTCGCGTTGCGCAGGTCGGCACCCGTCAGGTCAGCTTCGAACAGGTTGGCATACTGCAGGTTGGCGCTGTTGAGGTTAGCACCTACCAGGTCGGATTTGCCCAGATCGGCGCGCACCAGCGATGCGCCGCTTAGATTTGCCCGGTTGAGGTCCACCCGGCTGAGGATCGCCCGCGTAAGGTTGGCCTCCACGAAGATGGCTCCGGTAAGGGTGGCGCGATCTAAATTGGCGCGCGTCAGGTTGGCGCGCGTCAGGTTAGCTTCGGTGAGATTGACCTGCACCATTTGCGACTCAAACAGATTCGCCTGGTTGAGATTGGTTTTTACCATATAGGATTTATGACAATTCGACCAGCTTAGATCGCAGCGAGTCAGGTCTGAGTGGCTGATGTTGCACTCGCTCAGATCAGCCATCCAAAGGCTCAGCTCACTCAGGTTTATTTTGACCAGCCAGAGCGGGCGAGGCCGGTTCAGCAGGTCATAGACTTGATAGACAGTCAGATTGGACATCCAGATACTCTCCGTTGGCGCATCTTCGCAGACGGCAGCCGGCTAAGGCATCCATTGATTAGAATCGGTCCCATATTAAACAGCACAATAAGTTTACGATAAAACCGCAAGATAATCAACATAGATTGAAGATACAATTATGTAAGTGGAGGTCTACATCGTTATTTTCATGGCAGCAATGACCCAGAGCCTGACCGGTTTTGGCTCTGCACTGGTCGCTATGGCGCTGCTGCCCCATCATATCGGTCTGCGGGCTTCCGCTTCCCTGGTCTCGCTGATTGCATTGTCGATCGAGATCGTGCTGCTGCTGCGCTACCGCCAGGCAGTCAGCCTTCGAGAAGTGAAGCCGTTGGTCGCGGCTTCTTTCGTTGGGATACCCATCGGAATTTACCTGTTGAGGCGCATTGATGGCAGCGTGATGCTCGTCCTGTTGGGGCTGGTGATCGCCATCTACGGGATCTACGCCCTGCTGGACTGGAAATTGCCAGAGCTGCGACAGCCTGCCTGGGCGTACGCCGCCGGGCTGCTGGCGGGTATGCTGGGAGGCGCATACAATACCTCCGGTCCGCCGGTGATCCTGTATGCCGACTGCCGGCGATGGCCCCCGTCTGAGTTCAAGGGCAACCTGCAGGGATTTTTTCTGACCAACAGCGTGTTTGTGGTCACCGCCCACCTGTTGAGCAAAGACCTGACCCCCGATATCTGGCGCACCTATCTCATCGCTCTGCCGTTCATCGCACTGGGTATTCTCACCGGGACGCTCCTGGACCGAGCTCTACCCCCGGAAGCTTTCCGGAAGATCGTGCTGCTGGCGCTGGTGGTGATGGGGATCAGGGTGGTGCTGACTGCCTGATCATCTCAAGCGGCGCGCCACTGCGGCGGCATGACCGTCCAGTCCCTCGGTGCGGGCGATCGTCTCGGCAGCAGGACCGATCTGCTGGAGGGCAGTTTCGTTCAGACCAACTAGGCTGATGATCTTGATAAAGTCATTTACATTGGTGGGACTGGCAAAGCGCGCCGTGCCGCCGGTTGGCATGGTGTGGCTGGGACCGGCGACATAGTCCCCTAGGGCTTCGAAGCTGCGCTCGCCCAGGAAGACTCCCCCGGCATGGTGGACCTTACCCAGGTGGCTCCACGGATCGGCGACCGCCAGGCACAGGTGTTCGGGAGCGTAGGCGTTTGCCAGGTCAAAAGCCTGGTCGAGAGTGCCTGTAACCACGATGCCGCTGTTATTTGCCAGGGAGGCGGTGAGCTGGTAGGTGCGATCCAGCAGCTCCATCTGGGACATTACCGCGGCCTGCACCTTCCCAGCCAGCTCGCGGCTGGGAGTGAGTAATATGGCGCTGGCGAGTACATCGTGCTCTGCCTGGGCGAGCATGTCTGCGGCTGCCAGCTCGGGATCTGCGCCTTCGTCGGCAATCAGGACGGTCTCGGTTGGACCGGGCAGGCCATCGATGCCGACGATGCCGTACACCTGGCGCTTGGCAAGCGTGGTGAATAAGTTGCCTGGCCCGCAGATCTTATCGACCGCGGAGACGGTCTGGGTGCCAAACGCCAGCGCACCGATTGCCTGCGCGCCACCAGCAGTAAATACGGCATCTACGCCGGCAATATCGGCTGCCACGAGGATCGACGGATGGGGCAGACCGGTTTCCTTTACCGGGGGAGAGATGACACCCAGGTAGCCGACCCCAGCCACCCTGGCCGGGATGCCGGACATCAGCACGGAGCTGGGCAGTGGAGCCGTGCCGCCTGGGGCGTACAGACCAACGCGGTCGATCGGGCGTACAAGCTGTCCCAGCACACCGCCTTCATCGTTGTGGAGCCAGCTCAGAGAAGGCTGGCGGCGATGAAATGCTTCTATCCGCCGGGCAGCGAACTGCAAAGCCTCGATCACTTCTTTGGATGTCTGGTCGTATGCCGCTTGAATTTGAGCCCGGGACACTTCGATTGAAAGGATCTCGATCTTATCGATGGCGGCAGTCCAGTGGACGATTGCGGCATCGCCGCGCCGGCGCACATCCGCCAGGATACGCTGCACTACCTGGTCGGGGGTCAGGAGCTCACCGAAGATTGCCTGGATGCCCTCCTGCATGCCGCTCGGCAGGTCGATCTCATCCCAGGGACGGCGCGTCAAGATGGTCTGGCGGGCTTCTTCTACAGTCAAGATTCTCAGCATTGCATTACGTCCTCCGCATTGGTTCAAATAACCTGAGTGGTCAGTAAATGTGATCTTGATGGATATGTCATTCCGACCCGTAGCGCAGCGAAGGCTTGCCCTGAGCGAAGTCGAAGGGAGAGGAATCCCTGAAACCGTAACCCTGAGTATCCTGCGTTGGCGTTCACAGGCTGGATGTGCGGGGATTCCTCACCCTGGCAAAGGCTTGTCCTGAACGCGGTGAAGGAGCACCAGGGTTCGGAATGACATAATTTGGCGGAAACGTTAAGGAAGTATACATTCACCGCTCGAGTGCGTCCTCAACTGCCCGGTCGATGCGTCCGGATACGATGGCGTGTTTCACAGCTTCGATATACGGATATAGGACAGTATCCTGTTCGATGAAAGGTGCGACTTCCCGGATGACACGGTAGACTGGCTGAGTGCCAGTCCCCAAAGAAGCAGACGAACCCAGGACCTCTCTTCGGAAGTCGACCCCCTGGGCAGCGGCGAGCAGCTCGATCGCCAGGATATGCTCCACATTGCTGATGATCTGGCGCGCCTTCAAGGCAGCGGTGCAGCCCATGCTGACATGGTCTTCAACATTGGCTGATGTAGGGATGGTATCTACGCTGGCGGGATGCGCCAGCACCTTGTTCTCGGTTGCCAGGGCAGCGGCGGTATATTGGGTGATCATAAAGCCGGAGTTCAGACCGCCTTCGTTGGTCAGGAAGGCCGGCAGTGTATGCGTGTTGCTGGCTTCATCGGTCAGGCGCATGATGCGCCTTTCGGAGATGTTCCCCAGCTCGGTGAGGGCGATGGCGAGGTAATCCATGGCAATCGCCAGCGGCTCACCGTGGAAATTGCCACCCGAAAGGATTGTGATCTCAGCAGTCTTCTCATCAATAAATATCAGTGGATTGTCAATAACCGCGTTGAGCTCGATTTCCATCACCCAACGCGCATAAGCGATGGCATCCCGCACCGCGCCGTGCACCTGCGGAATGCAGCGCAGCGTGTATGCATCCTGGATGTTGGCGGGGTCGCGACGGCGGACGAACTGGCTGTGCTCCAACAGCCTGCGCAGGTAAGAGGCGCAGTCAACCTGGCGCGGGTGCGGGCGGAGCTGGTGGATGCGCTCGTCAAAAGCTTCCGGAGTGCCGGACAGCGCTTCCAGGCTCAGGCAGCCGGCGACGTCTGCGCAGCGGCTGAGGCGCTCGGAGCGGTCGACAGCCAGCACACCCAGGGCGCACATAACGGATGTGCCGTTGGTTAGCGCCAGCCCCTCTTTGGCTGCCAGGTTTACCGGTGCGAGCCCGGCGCGCTGCAGAGCACCCTCGCCGGATAGGATCTCCCCGCCATGTTCAGCCTCTCCAAGACCGATCAGCACCAGGCTCATATGAGCCAGGGGAGCCAGATCGCCGCTGGCGCCTAGCGAGCCTTTCTCCGGGATGACCGGATGAACGCCCCGGTTCAGGAGCTCCAATAGGAGCTGCAGGGTCTCCAAGCGGATGCCCGAGTAGCCGCGCGCCAGGGTATTAGCGCGGATGAGCATGATGGCGCGCGTAGTAGGTATGTCGAAGGGATCGCCGGTGCCGACCGCATGGCTCATAATGATATTGCGCTGGAGCTGCTCCACCTGCGCGGGGGAAATCAGCCGGTCTTTGAAGGCGCCAAAGCCGGTCGAGATGCCGTAAGCCACTTCTCCACGACTGATGATCTGGCTGACCGCTTCGGCAGCTCTCTCCACTCGCCGGGCAGCGTGCGGGGCGAGCACCACCGGCGTACGCTCGTGAGCCACCGCCAGCACCTGCTCGATGGTCAGGCTCTCACCGTCCAGTAGTATCGCATCCATAAGATAAATCCGTTATTTCAGCATGGGGATCTTGACCCCGTGCTCTCTGGCGAACTGTATGGCGTCCGGGTAGCCGGCGTCGGCGTGGCGGGCGACCCCCATCCCGGTATCGCTCGTGAGGACACGTTTCAGAGCGCGGGCAGC
>Ga0105094_10000024_pt1 | contig 52609 bp, 41 predicted proteins | sample PPLLak1March2015_2_FD_87023 | JGI IMG/M metagenome (GOLD analysis project Ga0105094, IMG submission 87023) | Freshwater sediment microbial communities from Prairie Pothole Lake near Jamestown, North Dakota, USA - PPLs Lake P8 Core (3) Depth... | ecosystem: Environmental > Aquatic > Freshwater >...
CGGAACTGCGCGTCCCAGGCTGGCGTGCGACGCTCGGGCAGGATGAGCCCCGAGACCGGCGTGTAGCCCGCCCACGACATGTTCGACGTGGTGTCGGGAGGAACGGTGGCCGCGTAGATGGTGACGTCGTAGCCCTGGCGCTGCAGCTGTCTCGCGGTGCACAGCCCCGGGGAGCCGCACCCGATGACGGCAGCGTGCCTCGAGCCAGCCGGCTGCGCCAGGGCCGCAGCGAGCGTGCCGCAGCCCCAGGCCAGTGACATGCCGGCGCCGCCGTGCCCGTAGTTGTGGATGAGCGTCTTGTCGTCCAGCTTGTCGGCGCGCAGGACGAATCCGCCGTCCCGATGCGGCCGCAGGCCCACCGTGGTGCGGATCACGCGGTCCCACGAGACGCGCACCGGCGCGAGGTTCACCCGGGGCCGCGGCGGCCGCGTCGGCGACACCCGTGGAGGCCCCGCGGGGCGGCATCCACCGAGCCCCATCCCCAGAAGGGCCGCACCACCCGACTTGAACAGCGTACGTCGGTTCATGGGGGCCATATTACCGGGTCGGCGGCTGCTGTGGTCCGTCGCTCACGACCAGATCTGCGCGATCACGCGCCGAAAGTTCCCGCCCAGCACGCCGCCGATATCCGCGTCACTGTCGCCACGACGGATCAGCCCCTCGGTGAGGTCGAACACACGCCTCGGGTGGTCCACGCCGTCGATGTCGATCTTCTCGCGGAAGCCGTAGCTGTCCTTGTAGCCTGCGCGCATCGCCTGGTCTTCCTCTGGCGTCAGATCGTCATAGCCGTCCAGGTCCATGTCGCTCCCGAGGCCCAGGTGCTCCACGCCCACCAGCTTCCGCACGTGGTCGAAGTGGTCCAGCATGTGCTCGATGGTCGTGGGCTCGTCGTGCTTCACGAACATCCGCACGCCGGTAATGCCCATGACGCTGCCTGCCTTCGCCATCGCGCGAATCGCCTCGTCTGTCTTGCACCGGGGATGCCCCGGCACCAGCGCGCGGCAGTGCGAGTGGGTGATGAGCACCGGGCGCTTCGACACCTCGAAGGCATCCAGCGTGGTGCGGTCGCCGCAGTGCGACACGTCCACGGCCATCCCCACTGTGTGCCAACGCTACCACGCAACCATTGGTAACATCTCCACGTCTGCGCATCCTGGAGGCCTTCGCCATGACCCGCTCCGTTCCCGGCCGTACCGCTCTCGTCCAGGCCCTCGCCGCGCAGCCGGCGGACACGATCACGGCATCGACGCCGGGCCAGCCCTGATGCGGATCGGGATTGTCGGCGCGGGCTTGTCGGGGGCGGGCGCGGCGCTGGAACTGGCGCTGCGGGGCCACGATGTCGAGCTCTTCGAACGGGAGGGCGCCTGCCTGTCACAGGCGTCGTGCCAGAACGAAGGCAAGGTTCATCTCGGCTTCGTGTACGGGCACGACCGCTCGCTGGCCACTGCCCGGTTGATGGCACGCGGCGCCTACACGTTCGCGCCGCTGCTGCGCCGATGGCTTGGGGTGCGAACGCTTCCCCTCGACGTGTCGTCGCCGTTCTACTACCTGGTCCATCGCGACAGCCTGTGCTCCACCGACGAGCTCGCGGCGTTCTATGCGCGGGTCATCGATCTGGCCCGCGACGAGTCCGAACGCCCGTGCGCCAGTTACCTCGGAATCGACGGCCGGCCAACCTGCCGACGCCTCACGGCGAGCGAACGCGCCCGCGTGGCCAGCGATGGCATCGCGGACGCATACGAGACCTCGGAGCTTGCGGTGGACCCGGAGCCCCTGGCAGCGCTGCTGCGCGCGCGCCTCGCAGCCGAACCGCGGATCGTCGTGCACCTGCGAACCACGGCCACACGGATGGCCATGGGATCCGACACCGTTCATCTCGACGTCTCCGGCCCGGAGGGCGACGACACCGTCTCGTTCGACCACGTCGTCAACGCCTCGTGGGACGACCTGCTGCGCCTGGATCGCACGGCGGGCGTCGAGCCGCGAGGCCCGTGGTCGTACCGTCTGAAGCGCTACCTCCGCCTCCGGCTCCCACACGCCCCGCCCGTGCCGTCGGCCACCATCGTCCTCGGCGCCTTCGGCGACATCGTCCGCTACACGGGAGGCGATGTGTTCCTGTCGTGGTATCCGGCCGGCTGCACCGGTCTTTCGACCGCCATCCGCCACCCTGAGGCGGGACAACGCCTCACCTGCGAGGGCGAGGCTCGCCTGCGGAGGGCGATTCACGCCCCGCTGGCGGCGCTGGTGCCCGCGCTCGGGCATCTGCCGGCCGCGGCACTCGAAGCGGCAGCCGTGCGGGGCGGTATCATCCTCGCCCAGGGCACCACCGACGTGAACGACCACCGCAGCGGGCTGCACGCGCGATTCCAGGTGGGGCCACGATCGTTCGGCCGGTACCACACGGTAGACACCGGCAAGTGGACCACGGCGCCGCTGTTCGCTCGGGCGGTGGTCGATCGCATCGTGGGAGACGCATGAGCGCTGACCGATCGCCGGTGGTCTACATCGCGGTTCCGGTGTGGCACGGCGAGAACCTCGTGGAGGCGACGCTGCGATCCATCCTCGCCCAGACGTGGACAGCCTGGCGAGCGGTCATCTCCATCGACGGCGGCGACGACGCGTCGGCGTCGCGGTGCCGTCCCTTTCTTTCGGATCCACGGATCACGCTGGTGGTGCAGCCCGATCGACTCGGCTGGGCCGGCAACCTGAATTGGCTGATGGCACGCTGCGATGGCGATTACTTCGTCTACTGGCAGCAGGACGACCTGTGCTCGGCCAACTATCTCGCCGCCCTCGTCGAGCACGCAGAGCAACACCCCGAGGCGACGTGCGCGTACGCCGACGTGCAGTGGTTTGGCGCGCGCACCGGACGGGAGCACACTCCGTCGGTCACCGGGTTCGCCCTGCAGCGCGTGCTCGCGCAGATCGAGACGATGAGCTTCCTGCCCTTCCGGGGGCTGATTCGCAGGCAGTCGCTGGGTGCGGCCGGCCCGTTGCGGCTGGAGGCCCCCGAGGCAGCGTTCGAGGACCTGGTGTGGGTGGTGCAACTCGCGCGCGCCGGCGAGTTGCACGTCGTCGAGGGACCGCTCTACTACAAGCGCGCGCACCCCGGGAACACGCACGGCAGCTGGCTGCGCTGGAGCGCCGAGCGGCGCCGGGCGGCCTGGATCGAGTGCGCCATGGGCATGCTGCAGGCGTCGCTGCCGACCGCGCTGCCCGCGGAATGGCCGCGCCTGCTGGAAGTCGTCGTCGGGCGGTTCGCGCTGTCCAGGCCCGGGCGGTCGCTGGTCTACGACCCTGCCAGCAACGGTCCGGCGGCGGTGGCCGTGTTCGCGGCCGACCTGGTGGCCGAAGCCGGGCGGCGCTTCGGTGTGAGCCCCGCGCCCGAAGCGCTGGAGCACGCACGCGACACGGCACGGCTCCTGCGGCGGGCCATGGGCCGCTCGGCCACGCTCTCCGGGATCGCGACCGCGCTCGCCGCGGGCACGTCGATCGGCTTCGCCGCCGGGATGCCCGGCATCGAAGTGCTCGGCCCGGGGTGGTCCGTGCCAGAGCCATGGGGCACCTGGAGCGCGGGACCTACCGCAACGCTGACACTGCCGCCGCTGCCCGGGGACTCGCCCTGGCGCGTGACCATCGAAGGGACACCGTTCGTGGCGGGCCTTGCACCGGGAGAGCGCCGCCGCGTGAGCGTCGACGCAGGTGGTGGCCCGGTTGAGGCCGCGGTCGCGCCAGGCACCGACGCCCTGACGCTGGCAGTGGATGTGGACGAAACGCCGGCCCGTGCGGGAGCGACCCTCATGTTCACGTTCCCCGACGCCGTCTCCCCCTCGGCGCTCGGACTGAACGAGGACACGCGTCCGCTGGGCGTGGCGCTGACAGCGCTCCGGGCAGCGCCCCGTCGCTAGCCCGGCGCCGGGCGTGTCGGTCCGCACGCGCGGGTGTCAGCGCGCCGCGAGCGGAACTTCCACCCAGAACCACCCGCGAAGGTCGCCCGCGGAGAAGCCCACGGCCTGGTCGCCCGGATAGGACGCGCGGAGAACATCACCGATGGCGGCTTCCACCTTCTCGCGAGGCCCGTGGCATGTCTCGCAGAGCGCCATCTGCCCGATGGGCCGCAGCACACCGATCCGGCTGCCCAGGTCGAACACCGCGGGCGTGGACCCGGCAATCGCGCGGCCGGCATTCGACGCCACGACGCCCGCCGCCCAGGCGCGCGGCGCGTTCACCGGATTCCGGACCTTGTGGCTCGTCCGGCCAATCTCGAGGTCCTGCGCCTTTCCGACCGACGCGGTCAGCTGCTGCGCCTCGTCCCGGCAGACGGTGACCGCAGCCTTCGGCCCGCCGCGGCCCAACTCCTCCTTCAGGCGCGAGATGAGCGTGAGCTGCAGCTGTCGAACCGCGGCGTCGGCCCGGTCAACCGCCGCGGCCACCTGTGGGGAAGGCGCGGACATGTCAATGGTCTTCGCCGCCTGCGGAGCCGGCGGGGCTTGTGACGACAGCGGGGCGGACGCGGTGGCAAGCACGGCCACCAGGATGAAACGAGCGTTGGTGCGCATGCCCTCAGGTTACGCCCAACCAGGACGCGCAGCACCTGGCCCGTGCGAGGCCGGGCGGAAGCCGCCGGCGCTCCGTGCAAGGGCGTGGATTAGACTGCCGGGATGCGCCACCGACTTCTCTCCGCCGCGCTTGCGTGCGCTGCCGCGGCGATCCTTTCTGCCCAGCAGCCGCCGGCGGACACGCCCAACCCCGTTCGAGCCGCGTACACGAAGTACGAGCACATGGTCCCGATGCGGGACGGCGTGAAGATCTTCACCTCTGTCTACGTGCCCAAGACGTGCGAGACGCCCTACCCGATCATCATGCAGCGCACGCCGTACTCCGTGGCGCCGTACGGCATCGACAACTACCGCACCACGATTGGCCCCTCCGAGCACTTCCTGAAGGAGGGCCTCATCGCCGTCTACCAGGACGTGCGCGGCCGCTACCTGTCCGAAGGCGAGTGGGTGGAGGTGCGGCCCCACAACCCGAAGAAGGCCGCGCGCGATATCGACGAGAGCACCGATACCTGGGACACCATCGAGTGGCTCGTGAAGAACGTGCCCTGCAACAACGGCCGCGTGGGCATGTGGGGCATCTCCTACCCCGGCTTCTACGTGTCGGCCGGGATGATCGACGCGCACCCGGCGCTGAAGGCCGTGTCGCCGCAGGCGCCGGTCACCGACTACTACCTGGGTGACGACTCGTTCCACAACGGCGCCTTCATGCTGGCCGCCAACTTCGGCTTCTATGCCGGCTTCCCCGTGCGCCCGAAGCCGGAGCGCCCGCAGCCCCGCGTGCCCTTCGATTACGGCACACCCAGCGGGTACGAGTACTACCTGCAGATGGGCCCGCTCTGGCAGGGCGCCGAGCGCCTGGGCCTGCTCGGCAACCCCTACTATCGCGGCAACCTGGAACACACCTCGTACGACGACTACTGGCAGGCGCGGTCCATCTGGAAGCACTTCACGGGCATTGCGCCAGCCGTGCTCACCGTGGGCGGATGGTTCGACGCCGAGGACCTGGCGGGACCGCTTCTCACCTATCGCACGCTGCGATCCGACAGTCCGACGACGAAGAACCACCTGGTGATGGGTCCCTGGACGCACGGCAGCTGGTCGCGAGACACCGGCCGCACGGTGGGCAACCTCGACTTCGGGCAGGACACCTCGGCCTGGTACCGCGAGCACGTCGAGTTCCCGTTCTTCATGCAGCACCTGAAGGAGAAGTCGGTGGGCAAGGTCGCCATCGCCACGATGTTCGAGACGGGCACCAACCGCTGGCGCACGTTCGACACCTGGCCACCCGACGGGACCAGGCAGACGATGTATCTGGGGGCGGGCGGGGCGCTGACGACCACGCCTCCGGCGGAGGCCGAGGCCTTCGACCAGTATCTCAGCGATCCCAACAGGCCCGTGCCCTACGTAGGCCACGTGCAGATGGGCATGCAGCGCGACTACATGACCGAGGATCAGCGCTTCGCGGCGACGAGGCCGGACGTGCTCTTCTACGCCACGCCGCCGCTCGAGGAAGACCTGACCGTGCACGGCCAGATCGCGGTGGACCTTCACGTGTCCACCTCGGGCACCGACTCGGACTTCGTCGTGAAGGTGATCGACGTGTTCCCGAGCGACTACCCCACGCCCGAGTGGAAGGGGCCGATGCCCGAGCCCGCCAACCGCGTGCGCCTGGCCGGCTACCAGCAGCTGGTGCGCGGCGAGCCGTTCCGTGGGAAGTTCCGCCAGGGCTTCGAGAAGCCGGTGCCCTTCGTGCCCGATCAACCGGACCGCATCCGCTTCGATCTGCCGGATGTGGCGCACACGTTCCGGCGCGGGCATCGCCTGATGGTGCAGATCCAGAGCTCGTGGTTCCCGCTCACGGATCGCAACCCGCAGGTGTTCACGGACATCCCGAAGGCAAAGCCCGGTGACTTCACGATCGCCACCCAGCGCGTCTACCGCGGCAAGGCTCGCCCGTCGAACATCACGCTGCCCGTGGGCCGTCAGTAGGCCGCCGCGGAGGCTGAGGGGGGATGCGGCGGGCGGCCATTGATGATTGGCGATTGCAGATTGAGCGATTCATTGGGGATTGCGCGATTGATGCATTGAGACATTCATTGGTGATTGGGCGATTGCAGGATTGGGCGATTCGGCTGACCGCGTGAGGACTGACGTGGCTCGATGAAGCTCGACGGATGGGGGCGAATCGCTCAATCGCTCAATCGCTCAATCGCTCAATCGCTCAATCAATCACCCAATCGCCCAATCCACCAATCCCCAATGAATCGCTCAATCTGCAATCGCCAATCGCGCAATTTCCCCAAGGATCAGGCGAGCTCGAACGTCAACTCGCCCAGCCGCTCCACGCTGCAGGCGAGCTTGTCGCCGGGCTTGAGCCACACCTGCTTCTCCTTCGGCATGCCCTGGATGACACCCTGCGGCGTGCCGGTGAAGATGACGTCGCCGGGCTTCAGCGTGAAGTGGTGCGAGATGTAGCTGATCATCGTCCGCGTGCCGAAGATGAAGTCCGATGTCGTCGATGACTGCCGCGTCTCGCCGTTGACACGGCACTCCAGGGTCAGCGTGTCGGGGTCGATCTGGTCTGCGGTGACCAGGTAGGGCCCGATCGGCGCGAAGCCGTCGATGGCCTTCCCCACCATCCACTGCCCGCCTCGCCCGTACTGCAAATCGCGCGCGGTGAAGTCGTTGCCGGTGGCGTAGCCGGCGACATAGGTGAGCGCGTCGGCGTCGCTCACGCGGGAGGCGGTGGCGCCCATGACGATCACGAGTTCCACCTCGTAGTCGAAGTTCGTGGCGAGATCGACGGGCAGCTTGACGGCGCCCTTGTGCCGGTTCAGCGAGGCGTTGAACTTGTTGAACAGCACCGGGTAGTCGGGGACGGGCGAGCCGATCTCCTCCGCGTGCCTCCGGTAGTTCAGGCCCACGCACACGATCTTGTCGGGACGGCTCACCAGCGGGCCGTACTCGATCCCCTCCTCGGGCCTGAACGCCGCCTGCGCCTCGCTGCCCCGCAACGCCGCCTCCACCACGGCCTGCACGCTGGGGCCGTCCTCCTGCTGCAGCAGGTCGTCCATGGTCGCGGGCGCGTACATCGTCAGGAGCGATGCCGCCCGGGCCACGTCGAGGATGCCCTTGTCCGTCTTCGCGCCCAGGCGGTCCGTCCCCTGGTCGCGGAAGGTGAGCAGGGTGAGATTCCGGGCGAGCCCCTTGCCCAGCGTGCGGGCCGGCGCCGTGGTCGTGGACGCCGGCGACCCGCAGCTCGCCGCCGCGCCCGCCGCCGCCAGCGTGCCCATCGCGCCGGCGTTTCTCAGGAAACCTCGTCGATTCATGTGCATGGCCACAGATGATAACGGAGCACCTACCGAAGCAGGGGCAGCAGGTCGTCGATCGCCCGGTCCAGATTCTCGCGGGCGCCGGGGCTCAGTTCCGCGTTCACGTCGAACGCGTACCCCGGGAGCGCCATGGCATAGGCGCGAGGCGCCTTGCCATAGAGCCGGGCGCAGAGCGCGAGGAGCGACCCCATCGTGAGGGCGTGAGTCGAAAACGACACCTCGGAGGCCGGCGACACCTCGTCGAGCGCGTAGGGAACGGGCGCGCCGGGCGCCACGGTGGCGTCCACGAACAACACCGCATCGTGCGCCGCCAGGGCCAGCGCGTCTTCGGGCGTGAGCTGGTAGTTCGCCTCGAGCGAGACGTGTTCCGGCAGGGTGAGGCGCTCGAGCCGCTCGACGAACCGGACGCCCAGCCCGTCGTCCTGGCGGCCCGGGTTGCCGATGCCGTAAATCAACAGGCGCTGGCCCGGGGTGTGCAGCGGTGTCATGCCGGCGTCCTGACCACTTCGCGAATCAGCTCCCCGCGGGCGTTCTCCATGCGGACCACCAGCGGCATCTTGCCGAGCGCGTGGGTGGCGCAACTGAGACAGGGATCATAGGCGCGAACCGCCACTTCCACCTGGTTCAGCATGCCCTCGGTCACCTCGGCGTGCCCGCTGATGACGTGGTCGGCCACCCAGCCCACCGCGCGATTCATCGCCTCGTTGTTGCTCGTGGTCGAGACCATGAGGTTGCACATCGTGACCAGGTCGTTGTCGTCCACCTTGTAGTGGTGGAACAGCGTGCCGCGCGGCGCTTCGATCACCCCGACGCCCTCACCGCGCCGCGTCCCCGACATCACCAGCTCGCCCGAGAGCAGGTCAGGGTCGTGCAGAAGGTCGCGGATCACCTCGGCCGCGTGCAGGGCCTCGATCAGCCGCGCCCAGTGCGTGTGCATCGACATCCCGTTCGGCCGGCCGTGGGTGTACGCCTTGTACGCCTCGAACTCGGCCTGCGCCAGCGGCGTCGGGATGAAGTCACAGGTGTTCAGCCGCGCCAGCGGGCCCACCCGATACCAGCCCTTCTCGCGGCCCAGGCTCCGGATGAAGGGGAACTTCATGTACGTCCAGCTCCGGATCTCCTCCGCGAGGTAGTCGGCGTAGTGCTGGTAGTCCACCTGGTCGAAGATCGTCGTCCCCTCGCTATCCACGGCCCGAAGCGCGCCGTGGTACAGGTCCATGGCGCCATCGGCGCGCACCAGGCTCAGGTAGTTGGACGGAAACGCGGCGAAGCCGTCGATGAGCGACGCGTGCGATCGCTGGTAGTCCGTGAAGATCGCCAGCCCGTCCTGCGCCCACTCCACCATCCTGTCGGCGTTGACGCCCGCGGTTCCCACCAGCAGCTCGTCACGTTCTTCGGAGGTCAGGTGCTTGTTGATCCCGCCGGGGATGGCGCCGGTGCCATGAATCCGCTTCCCGGCCGTCACGCGGATGACCTCCTGGCCGAACTTCCGCATCAGCACGGCCTTCCTGGCGATCTCCGGGAACGCATCGATGATGCCCACGATGTTCCGGCGGGCCGGGTCCGACTCCATGCCGAACAACAGATCCGGCGAGGCGAGGTGGAAGAAGTGCAGCACGTGCGACTGGAACACCTGCCCGTAGTGCATCAACCGCCGCATCTTGTCGGCCGTGGGCGTCAGCTCGCCGGGGCGGAGGCCGCTGATCACATCCATGGCCTTGGCCGCGCACAGGTGATGGCTCACCGGGCAGATCCCGCACAGGCGCTGCACGAGGACGATGGCCTCCCAGAGGGGTCGGCCCTGCACGAAGCGCTCGAACCCGCGGAACTCCACGATGTGCAGGCGGGTGTCGGTCACCCGGTGGTCGTCGTCCATCCGGATGGTCACCTTGCCGTGGCCTTCCACGCGCGTGAGGGGGTCGATAACGATCTTGCGGACCATGAAACGTGCTTCCTCAGTCGAACTTGAAGTGACGGTAGGGGATGGGGTCGAGGGGCCGGCCCGCGGCGATAGCGCTCAGGGCCGCCCAGATCACCTCGGGGTGCGGTGGGCAACCCGGGAGAAAGGCGTCCACCTTCACCACCTCGTGGCAGGGATAGATACGATCCAGGATCGCCGGGATGTCCTCGTCGTTGGGAATGAGGGCGTTGTCCAGCGTGGGGCCCTTCAGGTACGACTCGGCGAAGAGCTGCTGCAGCGGAATCCCGTTGCGCATCGCTGGCAGGCCGCCGGTGATGGCGCACTGTCCGACGGAGATCAGGATCCGGCAGTGCTTCCGGAACTCCCGCAGCACGTGGACGTTGTGGGTGTTGCAGCACCCGCCCTCTACCAGTCCCACGTCGCACATCTCCGTGAAGCCCTTGAGGTCGTCGAAGGGGGACTTGCGGAGGTCGTAGAGCTCGACGAGCTCGAGGAGCTTCTCGTCGATGTCGAGCAGCGACATGTGACAGCCGAAGCAGCCGGCGAGCGACGTGGTGGCGAGCGTGAGCTTCTGACGGGCCGCCACGCTCATGAACCGTCGCCGCCCTTTTCGACGTCGGTGCCAATGGGCGTCTCGTCATAGTGCCGCTCGCCGATCGGGGTGAGGTAGTGCAACCCCTTCGTCAGCAGCGCGCCGACCGGGCAGATGGCCATGGCCTTTCGCGCGGTCTCCTCGGACAGCGCGTCCGGATCCGTGGTGTCCACCGTGATCCGGATGTCGCGGCCGCGGTTCTTGAACCCGAAGATGTCGTGCCCGCCCCTCGACTTCACGCCGCGCACGCAGCGCAGGCACTGGATGCACCGGTTGTGCTCCAGGACCAGGTGGGGCAGCGAGGCATCGATGGCGCGGTTGGTGAACGAGAACGGGAAGCGGGGCACCTCGATCCGGTAGCGATAGGCCAGCGCCTGCAGCTCGCAGTCGCCGCTCTTCTCGCAGCTCGGGCACATGTGGTTGCCCTCGACGAAGAGCATCTCGATGAGTCCCTTCCGGAGATCGACCAGCTCGGGGCTCTCGCTCTCCACCACCATCCCGTGAGACACGGGGGTGGTGCAGCCCGACACGATGCGGCCACCCGCCCTCACGGTGCAGATGCGGCAGGTGCCGGCCGGTGGCAGGCTCTTGTAGTCGCACAGCGTGGGGATGTAGGTGCCGTTCTCGCGGGCGGCTTCCACCACGCTCTGACCGTCCTTCGCGTACATCGTCACGCCATTGAGCGTGAACTCGATGGGACCCTGTTCCATGTCTCAGGCCTTCTCCAGCTTGGGGGTGCGCCCCGCCACCCTGATGGACTCCGCGGTCGCGTAGTCGAGGTTGAACTGCGAGATGTAGTCGACATCCGCTCGCACCTTCTGCAGGTAGAGCCCGCGGAAGTTCTCCATCGTCGTCAGTAAGGGGTTGGGCGAGGTCTGGCCCAGGCCGCAGCGCGACCCCGTCTTCACCATGCGCCCCAGCTCCTCGATGGACCGCAGGTCGGCGGTGGTGCCATTCCCAACCATGATCTTCTCCAGCGACTTGAGCAGCAGCGTGTTCCCGGCCCGGCACGGCACGCAGAAGCCGCACGTCTCGTTCGCGAAGAACTCCATGTGGTTGTGCACGATGGAAAGGAGATCGCGGCGGGCGCCGAAGATGGTGAACGCCCCGCCCGTGGCGAGGTCCGAGTAGCAGAGCCGCCGATCGAACTGCTGCTCCGAAATGCACGTGCCCGACGGACCACCCACCTGCACGGCCAGCGTGTCCTCGGCGCCGCAGAGGGCGAGTAGCTCGCGGACGGTCGTGCCCCACGGCAGCTCGTAGATGCCTGGCCGCTGGCAGTCGCCGGCCACGCTCAGCAGCTTCACGCCGGCCGAGGCCGTCGTGCCCATCGCGCGGAACCATTCCCACCCCTGCTCCACGATGCGGGCGGCGCAGCCGAAGGTCTCGACGTTGTTCACGATCGTCGGGCGGTGCCGGTAGCCCGAGACCACCGGGAAGGGCGGACGATTCCTCGGCGTGCCGCGCTTGCCCTCCGCGGACTCGATCAAGGCCGATTCCTCTCCGCATATGTAGGCGCCCGCGCCGACCCTGATGCGGACGTCGAAGCTGAAGCGGCTTCCCAGGATGCGCTTGCCGAGCAGGTGCCGCGCGCGCATGGACCGGAGGACCTTCTCCAAATGGGCGCGCAGGTAGGCGTACTCGCCGCGCAGGTACAGCAGGCCGCGTGTCGCCTCGACCGCGTATCCTGCCACGGCCATGCCCTCGAACATCAGCTCGGGACACTCGGTCAGGATGACCCGGTCCTTGAAGGTGCCCGGCTCGCCCTCGTCCGCATTGCAGATGACGTAGCGAGACTCCGCGTCCGTGCCGCGGCACGACGCCCACTTCTGGCCGGTGGAGAAGCCCGCGCCGCCGCGTCCCCGGAGCCCCGAGCGCTTCACGCTCTCGATGACATCCAGCGACGTGACGTCGAGCACCCTGGCCAGCGCCGCGCCAGGCGTGAACGGGGCGAAGAAGACCGGCCCGGGGCGCTGGATGTTGTTCCGGACCTCGGCATGAATCTCAGGGGCGGCGTTGCGGCCGTCTCCGAGCGGGCCGAGCAGGTCCCGGACCGCGCGGCCGGCCTGGATGCCGGCGACCAGCCCGTCCACGCGCGCGGGGGTAAGGCGGGTGAAGACCACCTCGTTGATCAGAGCCGCCGGCTCCTGATCGCTCATGCCGATGCACGAGGTCTTGTAGAGGCCGATGCGCCTGTCGGCGGTCGTGGTGCCGAAGGGCGTGCCCACGGCCCGCTCGAACGCCGCGGCCACCTCGGCGCCGCCCGCCATCTCGGAAGTCGCGCTGGTGTTCAGGTAGACCGTGGTGTCGCCCCGGTGTTCGCGCGACAGGAAGTGGTAGAACGTCGCGGTCCCTTCCACGTGCACGCGCGGGAGGTCCATTTCCTCGGCGATGAGGGTGACGGCTTCCTCGGGCACGCACCGCCACTTCTCCTGCACCGCCCGCAGGATAGCCAGGAGCTGACGGCGTTCGCCCAGGTGTTGCTCGACAATGGCCCGGACGTCGGCGCGCATACAGGTACGAGTTTACTTCGACGACCCGCAGCCGACGCCAACATTGCGCGATTGGTGATTGCAGATTGCGTGATTTATCGGGGATTGAGCGATTGGGGGATCGGCGATCAATTGCGCGATTGGCTGATTGGCGAGTGAGTGATTCGCGATCTGGCCCGAGAACCGGGCCGGGCTCGGGCCCACCCAATGCCGCAATCTGCAATCACCCAATCCACCCATCACCCAATCACCAATTCCAATCGCTCAATCCCCGAATCCCCCAATCACCAATGACTCACGCAATCTGCAATCGCCAATCGCGCAATGGATTTGAGCGGTCCAGCCTCACTGCGGCGCCGCCGCCGGCTGGGTGGCCGCGGCCAGGTTGAAGCCGGTGAGCTCGGCCAGCTTCAGCGGCGAGAGCACTTCCTCGTACCGCTTCCCGTTGATGTCCCACGTCGGATAAGTGGTGATGCGGGCGTCACGGCATGCCGCGGTCTGCGGCGACCCCTGGCGCCCCATGCTGCACTCGATGTACGGGAGTCGCCTGGCCGCCGCCCCGAACAGCGCCTTCTGATCCTGGCAGTGCGGGCACCAGTCGGCCCCGTACATCCTGGCGCCGCTGTCGGCGAGGTGAACGGCCAGCGCGCGCAGCGTGGGATCCTCGACCGCTGGGGGCTTCCCCACGACACCGATGTAGTTGAGGTGGAGGAAGGCGATGATCCCGACGGCCACCGGGCCGCGGATGCGCAGCCACTTCTGCCACGAGAAGTTGGGGATCCCCTCGGGGCGCTGGAACGTGACCAGCGCGAAGATTGCGCTCATCAGCGCCAGCGAGGTGAGGCAATAGGGGCACGTGGCCCTGAGGATCGTCAGTGAGACCGTGGTCAGGTAGGCGCTGTACAACACGCCGAAGAAGGACAGGGTCCAGGCCAGGCGCCACTGCTTGTCGACGCGCGCGATGAACGCCGTGCCTGCCAGCGCGAGGTAGGTGAGCAGCCCCCAGAACGCCACCGGCATGTCGAGCAGCGTGGCCCAGCGGCTCGACAGCACCAGGTCGCAGCCGCTGCCTTCCGTGCACCCCTGCACCGATCCGCCCGACCAGCTGGTCCACGACAGGTAGCCCGCCAGCGCCACGCCGAGCAGGCTGAGCGCCAGGAGCGGCCAGTTCGGTGTCGGCTGGAGCAACGCGCTGGAAACGACTGCGGTCCTTGGCTCTCGCTTCGAGTTCGATCGTCGGCCCATGCGTGGAGTCTACTATTCCTTCCACGTCCGACCCGACCTTCACCGGCGCCGCAGGCACACCCGGTGTAAGCTGAATCGGCCCGGCGCACGTGGACGACGTCCTCGTGTGAGGCGGGCAACCCTGGAGGGGACGATGCGACGAACCGTGATGGCGCTGACTCTTGGCGCGACCCTGATGGGAGCCGGCCTGGCCGGGGCCCAGGCCCTGCCGGTGCCCGGTGTCGAAGCGGCGCGCGACGTGCCCGGCGCGCACGAAATGCCGAACCCGCAGATCGAGCACAAGGTCGTGTTCGACCTGGCGACGGCCAACCCGAAGGATGCTGCCGTGCACCCCATGCTGCAGGCCGTCGCCCGCTACGTGAACACGCTCGCCAAGACCGGGGTACCCGCCAGTAACCGGAAGGTGGCCCTCGTGTTCCACCAGGGCTCCACCGACTACATCCTGAAGAACGACGCCTACAAAGCGCGGCACGAGGGCCAGGACAACCCCAACCTGCCGATGATCCAGGCGCTGAAGAAAGCCGGCGTGGACTTCCGCGTCTGCGGCCAGGCTGCGCTCGCGCGCAAGATCGACCCGAAGGACATCTCGCCCGAGGTCCAGCTGGATCTCTGGGCCCTCACGACGATCGTCGCGCTCCAGCAGCAGGGTTACGTCCTCATCGCACCATAGGCGCGACACATCTGCGCCATCCGGCTTCTCACTTCTCACTTCTCACTTCTAACCCCGACCCTCCCGCCCCCTTCGTTCCAGATGAAACCGACCCCGTCACTGCTCCTCGTCGCGGCCGCCACCGTCGCCGCCGCCTGCTCCACCAGCACGCCACAGCCCACCGTCCGCACGCGCCTTGGCTACACGCCGGCATCGTCGGCCACCAGTGCGTCGCTCGAGGAGCGGTTCCAGGCAACCGTGAATGCCCAGTCGATGTCGGCGCTCCACAAGCAGCTGACCGCACGCCCGCACCCGGCGGGATCGCCGGGCACGGCGGAACTGGTGAAGCACCTCCAACAGACCCTGTCGGGCTTCGGCCTCGAGGTGCAGACGCACGAATACCAGGTGCTGCTCTCGAGCCCGCGCAGGGTGGAGATCACCATGACCGCGCCCTCGCGGCGGCGCCTCAGCGTGGACGAACCGCCCATCGAAGCTGACCCGACCTCGTCTCATCCGGAGCTCGGCGGCGGCTACATCTCCTACTCGGCCTCGGGCTCGGCGTCGGGGCAGGTGGTGTACGTCAACTACGGCCTCCCGCCCGACTACGAGCAACTCGCGAAGCTCGGCGTCTCGGTGAAGAACCGCATCGTCGTCGCGCGCTACGGCCGCAGCCACCGCGCGGTGAAGGCGCACACGGCGGAACAGGCCGGCGCGCGCGCCCTCATCCTCTACAGCGATCCGGCGGATGACGGCAGCGCCCGGGGCCCGGCGTGGCCCGAGGGCTACTGGCGCGGCGAGCACATGGTCCAGCGGGGCAACGCCAAGTACAGCTGGTACTGGCACGGCGATGCGCTCACGCCAGGCGTGGGCGCCACGGCCGACGCGGCCCGCATCGACGAAGCCACGGCACCCACACTCCCGAAGATCCCGGTGGTGGCACTCAGCTGGGGCGAGGCGCAGCACCTGCTGTCGTCGCTCCGCGGCCCCGAGGCTCCGGCGTCGTTTCGAGGCGCGCTGCCGTTCACCTATCACGTGGGGCCAGGCGCGACCGCCGTCACCGTCACCGTGGACATGGATCAGCGCCTCGGTCCCATCTACAACGTGGTGGCGTCGCTTCGCGGCACGGCCACGCCGGAGCGGACCATCCTCTTCGGCACGCATCACGACGCGTGGACGTTCGGCGGCGTAGACCCGGGCACCGGCGCCACGGCCCTCCTCGAAGTGGCAAAGGGCCTGGGCGCGCTCGCCAAGACGGGCTGGCGTCCCACTCGGACGATTGCGTTCGCGTTCTGGGATGCCGAAGAGCTGGGCCTCGTGGGCTCCACCGAGTACGCCGAGGACCTGCGCGCGCGGCTGAAGGAGCAGCTCGTGATGTACGTGAACATCGACATGTACATGAAGGGCCGCTTCGATCCGGGCGGCGTGCCGTCACTGCGGTCGTTCGTCGCGGACGTGGTGAAGGATGTGCCGGGAGGCGGCGGCACGGTGTACGAGGGATGGCAGGCCTCGGAGTGGGCTCGGAAGCCCGCGGCCGCACGCCAGGGCGACGCGGCGGCGTTCGAACCCGATCTGAAACCGCTCGGCAGCGGCGCCGACTTCGTCCCATTCCAGGACCACCTGGGCGTGCCCACGCTGGCCATCGAGTTCATCGGTGAGAACGGGTACGGCTTCGGGACCTACCACACCAACTACGACTCCCGCGCCTACGCGGAGAGGATTGCGGATCCCGGCTTCACGCAGGGCGTGACGATGGCCCAGGTGCTGGGCACGATGGCCCTGAGGATGAGCGAGGCCGACGTGCTGCCGTTCCGCTTCTCGCACTACGCGACGAAGCTGAACGAGGCCGTGACCGCCGCCGAAGGATGGGCGCGAGACGCCGGCGTGGCCCTGGATGTGGCACCGCTGAGGTCGCGCGCCGAGGTTGTGGGGAAGGCGGCGCTGGCGCTCGAGGCCGCGCTCGACCGTCGCCTCGCGGCAGGAGACATCGCACGGGATACGCTGCCGGCGCTGAACGATCGCCTGGCGCGCATGGAACAACAGCTCGCCGACGATGACGGTGCGCCCGAGTCGAAGTGGTACCGCCACGTGTTCTACGGCTGGAACATCTACTCGATGTACGACGGCCAGCCCTTCCCCGGCCTGGGTCAGGCACTGCGCCTGAAGGATGAGGCGCGCGTGGCGCGCGAGCTGGGGCGCATCGAGCGCGCGCTGGACCGGATGGCGGCGGAGCTGACCGCCGCCCAGGCGCTCGTCCACTGAGCTTCCTAGAGGGGGCCCTTCGCGGGAATGCCGATGGTGACCACGGCCTCGCCCGCCCTGACCGGGGGCCCGGCGAGGCCGTACATCGCGTAGCCGTCCACCGGTGAGAGGATGCGCTCCCGTTCGCGCCCCGCAAAGTCCGTGACCGTCCCAATCAGGTCGCCCTTCCTCACCATCCGCCCCGTCGTCGCCACCGGCGCGTAGATACCGGTCACGGTGGCCGTGGGGTCCGCCGTGCTGTCGAACCACCGAATGTCTGCGCGCGGTGGGTCCGGAGCCCCCGGCATCATCTTCAGGACGCGAAGCAGGTTGTCCACGCCCTTCACGATGGGGTCCACGAACACGGCGTCGCGCCGGCCGTTCTCCCCGATCTCGATGAGCACCGTGGGCTTGCCGTCGGCGACCGCCTGGCGGTTCAGCGAACGGCCCGAGTCGACCTGCGCCTGTGTCTCCATCGAGTACTTGACGACGTTCTGGAGGCCGAAGGCGAGCCCGATCGCGCGGGACTTCGCATACTGGGCGGCCGCGAGCCTGCCCCCATAGATACCCGCGAAGGCATGGAGCCATTCGGCGCCGTCCCCGCTGTGCAGCTCCACGTGGAAGTCGCTCCGGCGAATCACCTCGGTCGTCAGCGCCCACGCAATGCGCTCGGTCTGCGTGCCGTCGACCTTGCCCGGAAACACGCGGTTCAGGTTCTTACGGTCGAACGGGTTCACGTAAGGCACGCGGTGCTCGAAGGCAGCCACGTGGGCCAGGCGCACGAGAATCACCGTGCCGCTCAGCCGGCCCGGATCGATGCGGGTGAGGAGTTGCTGCCCGGCCAGGATGGGTGGGTACTCGTAGCCGTGCACGCCGGCCGTGAGGGCCAGCACCGGGCCGTCGCTGGCGCCGTGGAACACCGTCACCGGGACATAGGTGGCCGGATCGGATGCGCCGGCCGCCACCGGGATGTCGATGTCGGCACGCTGTCCGGCGGGGATGGACTGGCCGGCCAGCGCGAACGGCGGCTGTGCCTGGACATGGCCGTCGGCGCGGGCGGCGGGCCACGGCCCCGCCAGGGTCGCGACCAGGCCGAAGACGAGTGGTGACAGTCGCAGCCAGGCCGAGCTGAGAGGATGGGACGTGGACATGGGGCCATTCTCCCGCCCCAGCGGTCTCCAGGGGAGATCTCTCCAACGAGTGGTTGGAATCGGCCGGCAGAAGCGCGATCCGGACGCCCGCGGCGGCGTCTAATTGATCCAGAGGGTTTTGTGGTGTTTTCACGCGGTCAGTGGCCCTTCCGGTGGAGGGCCGCCGAAGCCGATCAAATCTGGTCGTCCGCGACCGGTCAGCTGGCGCGTTCGCTGACCGTCGCGTCAAAGAATGCGCGGAGCCGTGTCCGTCACGCCGGGCTCTGGCTCATCCTCAGCCCGTCGCGATGGCTGGCGGCCCTGGGCCTGGTGCTCATCTGGCTGGTCGCCATCGAGCTTCAAACCTCCTGGCTGCAGTCCGGGCTGCTGGCCCCGGCTGGACGGCGGATTTCCTACCAGGTGGGGTCGGGACCGAGCCCGTCCGTCCGCTATCCGACCGACGGCCCGTACGACGTGCGGCTGGGCTACACACGGCAGCCTCAGTTCGTTCATCGCCTGCAGGGGCAGGGATTCATGGTGGCGCACCAGGCCCGCTGGTCCCCAACGGCAGAGGCTGTGGTGGACCGTGGCCTGTTCCCGATCTACGCCGAGAAGGGCCAGGCGGGACTGCAGGTGCTGGACCGGAACGACCGGCCGCTCTACGTGGCCCGGCATCCGGGCCGAATCTATTCGCGCTTCGAGGACATCCCGCCCGTCATCGTCGAGTCGCTGCTGTTCGCGGAGAACCGGGAGCTGCTGCAGACGCGCATGGCGCGGCGGAACCCGGCCATCGAGTATCCGCGCCTGGCCAACGCCCTGCTCGATGTCGGGCGGGCGCTGCTGGACCCGGGCCACCCGATGAGCGGCGGCAGCACTCTGGCCACGCAGCTCGAGAAGGTGCGGCACTCGCCCGAGGGACGGACCGGCTCACTCGTCGAGAAGGGCCGCCAGATGCTGTCCGCGTCCCTGCGCGCGTACCGGCAGGGCGAAGAGACACTCGAGGCTCGCCGCCTCATCATTCGCGACTACGTCAACGCGTTGCCGCTCGGCGCCATTGCCGGGCACGGCGAGGTGGTCGGCCTGGCCGACGGCCTGTGGGCATGGTACGGGGCGGAAGTTGACGAGGTGAACCGGGTGCTGGCCGGCTCGGCCGGCGTCGGCGCGGGCGATCGGACCCTCGCGGAGCGGGCGCGAGCCTATCGACAGGCGCTCAGCCTGCTGCTGGCGGCTCGACAACCCACGACGTACCTGGCCCGTGATCCCGGCGCGCTGGAGGCGCGCGTGGACAGCTACCTCCGCCTGCTGGCGGGCGCCGGCATCATCTCGCCGGCGCTCGGTGACGCGGCGCTCGCCACGCGCCTCGACGTCCGGGCGCGCGTGCCCCTCTCGCAGCCGGCATTTGCCGAGCGCAAGAGCGTGGACGGCGTCCGTCTGGAGCTGGCATCGCGCCTGGGGCTCTCGGGTACCTACGACCTCGATCGATTGGACGTGGTGGTGCGCACGACACTCGATGGGCCAGTGACCGCGGAGGTGTCGCGCGTGCTGAGCGAGGTGGCCCACCCGGCTGCCGCCCGGAAGGCCGGGCTCACTGAAGCACCACTCCTCGGGCGCGGTGACCCCGAGCAGGTGATCTACAGCCTCACGATCTACGAGCGGGGCGACCATGGCAACCTGCTGCGCGTCCAGGCCGACAACTACGATCAGCCGCTCAATATCAACGAAGGCACGCGCCTGGAGCTTGGGTCCACGGCCAAACTCCGGACGCTGGTCACCTACCTCGAGGTCGTCGAGCAGTTGCACACGCAGTACGCCGGCCTGTCCACGGAGGCTCTGCGTGGGCTGCGTGTTCACCCGCGGGATCGCCTGCGCTTGTGGGCCGTCGCCCACCTTGCGCGCGCAAGCGACCGTGGCCTTGCGCCGATGATCGACGCGGCGCTGGACCGGCGTTACTCCGCCAGCCCGGCCGAGTCATTCTTCACGGGCGGCGGCGTGCACCGCTTCAACAACTTCGACAGCCGGCACGACGGGGCGACGTTGACGGTGCATGAGGCGTTGCGCGACTCGGTGAACCTCGTTTTCATCCGCCTGGTGCGTGACCTGGTTGCCCACTACACGTTCGAGAACCCCGAGTGGGCGGGCGTGCTCCTCGACCCGGCGCACCCGGCGCGGCCGGACTGGCTGGCGCGCTTCGCTGACCGCGAAGGGCAGGATTTCCTCCGCCGGTTTCATCAGCAGCATCGGGGCTCCGCGCCCGAGCAGGCACTGGAGGCGCTGACACGGCGGGCGGCCGGCAATCCCTCGCGCCTCGCCGCGATCCTTCGCGCGGTGAGGCCTGGGGCTCCCGTCGAGGCGCTGGACGACTTTCTCCGCGCGCGTGCGAAAGGGCGGCCCTTGACCGAAACGCGCGTGAAGGCCCTGTTCGAACAGTCCGACCCGGCCCGCTGGGGCTGGCAGGACCTGGGCTACATGGCCCGCGTGCATCCACTGGAGCTGTGGCTGGTGCGATTCCTCCACCAGCGCCCGGGCGCAAGCCTCGAGGATGCCATCGAGGCAAGCACAGCCGAGCGGCAGGATGCCTACCGGTGGCTGTTCAAGACCGCGAACCCGCGAGCCCGGCAGCGCGCCGTCGCGACGCTGGTCGAAGAAGATGCCTTCGGACTGGTTCACGCGTCGTGGCGGCGACAGGGTTACCCCTTCGCATCGCTGGTCCCCTCGTATGCGACCGCCATTGGAAGCTCCGGCGACAACCCGGCGGCGCTCTCTGACCTGCTGGGCATCATCCAGAACGACGGCCTCCGGCTGTCGACCGTGCGCATCGGCGAGGTGCACTTTGGTGAAGGCACGCCGTACGACACGCGGCTGACGCGGATGCGTCCCGCGGGCGAGCGGGTGCTGTCGGGCCCGGTTGCCGCAGCGCTTCGGCGCGAACTGGTGGGCGTCGTGGAACAGGGTACCGGGCGTCGGCTTGCGGGCGGCGTCACGCTGGCCGATGGACGGGTGCTGTCGATTGGGGGCAAGACGGGCACGGGCGACAACCGCTTCATCACGAACGGCCCCGACGGACGCCGGTCGCGAGTCGTGAACCGCACGGCCACGTTCGCCTTCACGATCGGGGACCGCTACTTCGGCACCATTGTCGCGTTCGTGCCCGGCGGGGAGGCGGCCCGCTACGACTTCACCAGCGCGCTGCCGGTGCAGCTGCTGAAGCAGATGCTCCCCGTCCTTACGCCGCTGTTCGAGACCTGACGGGCCGGGCCCCGTCCCGCGCCTGTCGCCGGCTGAAGGCTCCGGTCCTCGACGGCCGGCGATGCCGTCAGCCGCGGCGAAGCGTGAGCACGGGGTCGAGTGATGCCGCGCGACGCGCCGGGACCAGGCATGCCAGCGCCGCCACGGCGCAGAGCAGCGCCGGCACGGCGACGAACGTGAGCGGATCCAGCGTGCCGACACCGTAGACCAGGCTCGCGATTCCCCGCGTGAGAGCCACGCCTCCTGCCAGTCCGATGGCGACGCCTGCCCCGGCCAGGGACAGCCCCTGCCCCATCACCAACCTGAGGATGGATCCCGGGTCGGCGCCGAGTGCCATCCGGATGCCCACCTCGGCCGAGCGCTCGGCCACGAGCAGTGACACCGTGCCGTAGATGCCGACCGCGGCCAGCGCCAGCGCCAGCGCCGCGAACACGCCGAGGAGCCACGTGGTGAAGCGCGGCTGCGCCAGCGCGTCGGCGGCCACGGCCGCGAGGGGCCGCAGATCGGAGACGGGCAGGTTGCGATCCAGCACGCGCACCGCCTCCCGCACCGGCCCCGCCAGCGCCAGCGGATCACCGCTCGTCCTCACGACCAGCGCCATGCCGCGCGGCGTCGAGCCAATTTCCCGCGGCAGCTGCGCGTGAGGGACGTACATCTCGGCCCTCGGCGCTTCGGTCACCTCGTTGTGGCGCACCGTGCGCGCAATCCCCACGATGCTGAGCCATGGCTGATCCGCCGTCCCCATCCTGAACCGCCGGCCCAGGGCATCCTCCCCCGGCCAGTAGCGCTCGGCCATGGTCTCGTTGATGACGGCCGAGAGCGGCGCGTCCTCGTGATCGGCCTCCGAGATTGGCCGGCCGCGCAGCATCACGACCCCCATGGCGGAGAAATACCCGGGCGTGACGGCCTGGAAGTCGGCGTTGGGGTTCTCCATCGGATCGAACGGGCGGCCCTCGATGGTAATCGACCAGTCGCCAATGGATCGGCTGAGCGGGAGAATGCGCACGGCGCCGGCGTCGGTGACGCCTGGCAACTCGCGAATCCGCTCGACCAGCTGACGGTAGAAACGGACGACCTCGGCGTTCTGCGGATAATCGGGGGCAGGCACCTGCAGCTGTGCGGTGAGCACCCCACGCGGGTCGAACCCGAGGTCCACCCGGTTGAGCTCCACGAGACTGCGGATGAGGAGGCCCGCTCCGAGCGCGAGGACGAGCGACGAGGCCACCTGCGCCACCACGAGCGCGCCCCGGGCGACCTTCCGCGCGCGACCGGGGCTGAGGCTGCGGCCGCTGTCGCCGAGCACGCCGGAGAGGTTGGGCCGGGACAGGCGCAGCGCGGGCGCCAGGCCGAAAACCACACCGGTGACCATCGCGAGGACGGCGGCCGCACCGAGGACTGGCAGATCCAGCGACACTTCGTCCACGCGCGGCAGGCCCGCGGGCCGCAGGACCACCACCAGCCGAAGGGCGGCCCAGGCCACGGCAAGGCTGAAGGCCCCGCCGATCATCGAGAGGGTCACGCTTTCGGTCAGCAGCTGACGGGCGAGGTCGGCACGCCCGGCGCCGAGGGCCGCCCGCACCGCCACTTCCTGCCGGCGCACGTCCGCGCGGGCCAGCAGCAGGTTGGCCACGTTGGCGCACGCGGTCACCAGGATGACCATCACCGCGCCCAGCAACAGGAGCAACCTGGGCCGCACGCCTCCCGCGACCATCTCAGGCACGGGCACAGCAGCGCGGAACAGGCGCCCGTCGCCCTGGTCGGCGACGTAGCCGGCACTCGGGGTCGGCCAGCATCGAACGGACTCAGGAGCCGCCCCTCCCTATCGCCGAAGGATGTCGAGCCATTCCGCCTCGGCCTCCTCGAGCGTCACGCCGAGGACCGCCTGCAATCGTGCGCGGGTGGTGGCCAACGTGTCGTCGCGGGCCCCGCCTCGAAAGAACCCCAGCACCGCGGGCAGGCCGAAGCGTTCGGTCAGGTACAGCACGAACGAGCCTGCCATGCGGTAGCTGAGCACGCTGTCCTGAATCCCGCGGAACCCCTCGGTCGTCACGTATCGCGACAGCGGCAACGGCAGGGTGGCCCCCGCCAGGTAAGCACGACAGGCCTCGTGCACCTGTTGCCCGTTGAAGCGCACGGTGAAATCGCCCCGGGCCGGATCGGCCTGAAAGGACACCGCCATGCCCTCGTTGAAGAAGTCGGACGGCCGCCCGATCATGGCAGTGTAGACGTGCACCACCTCGTGAGTGTCGAACGGCCAGATCGTATGGAAACGCCATCGCTCCGGCTCGGCATAGCCGTTGGTGCTGGCGTTGCCGGTGTAGCGGCCCATCGCCTCGCGCGAGAAGTACTTCCGGTACTCGACCGGGTGAGGGGGGTGCACGCCGAGCCGCCCCAGCGCCCATGCATTGAACACTTCCTGGCGATCGACGTCGATGGTGTCGCCGGGCTCGTGGAAATACCGCATCGAAGCCGTCTCACGCACGAGGGGGAGGGCGTTTGTGGACGAGGGACTGGTCGGCGACTCGCTGCACCCCCCGACGGCGCCAGCCACCAGCGCAAGCAGCGCAGCGAGGACAACGCGCGGCGGACGGCGTGTCTCGACCATGCCGCTATGCCGAAGCAAGGGTCTGGCCAGCCGCCGGGGCTGCGATTTCGTGACGAGCGGTCGGTGGGGAGGGACGAAATGCGGCCTGGTCCCGGTCGGCGACGAGGCTCCGGCGGGAGGCCGGGGCGACCGCCGATGCTTCGGCGACGTCGAAGCGGTCCGCCTCAGAAGCGCAGGCGAAGGGCGAACTGCCAGCTGCGCGGGTCGCCCACCGCCGTCACCTGGTTGAACGACCGCGAGGGATTGGCCGGATACGCGCCCGTCCCGAAGTTCGTGTTCCGCGCGATCTCGTTGACCGCGTTCGTGAGGTTGAACACCTCGGCCATCGCCTCGAGCCGCGCCGCGTCTCCCAGCCGGAACGTCCGGCTCACGCGCAGGCTCATAGTGAAGAAGTCGTCTCCCACCCCCGAGTTGCGCGCGATGAATTCGCCATCGACGACCGGGCGGCCCGCCGTTCCCTGGATGGTGGTGACACCCGATGTGATGTTGAACGGCGCCGCCGAATAGGCCTGCAGCATCGAGCTCAGCTGAAACCCGTGACTGAGGCGCTGCCAGGCCGTCGTTGCCGGCGCCATGGACGTGTTCACCCCGCCCGAGAAGACGAAGAGGTGCCGGCGGTCGTTGTCCGCGCGACCCCAGTCCTTCGAGAGATCGAACGGATCGATGGGCCCGCTGAAGAAGAACTCCCCGACGTTGTTCATCGCCTTCGACAGCGTGTAGCTGGCGCGGTAGTAGCCCCACGCGGACGGCTGCTGGGCGAAGGACAGCAGAAGGCCGTGGTAGGTGGACGTGCCGGCCGACGAGTACTGGCTGTTGTTCGCGTAGGCGGAGATCGGCCGGCACCCGTTGTTCGTGCCGGACGGCACGCACGAGGGCACGTTCTGGTTGATCGCCATGAGAAGCCCCCGCCCGCGCAAGTACGAGTAGCCCACGCTCATGGTTCCCAGCCGTCCCAGCTGCCGCTCGACCTCGACGCTCGCCTGACGAGAATAGGCGCTCTGCAGGTCGCGCTGCATGGTGGAGAGGTTGACCAGCGTCACCGTCGGCACGGGCGCCGGCAGGATGTCAGCGAACACCGGGGCCCCGGCCTGCCCGGGCGACAGGCTGATCCCCGTCTGCCGCAGGTTGGCGAGGTCCGTCGTGTTGCCAGCCGACAACAGCGCGTTGGCCAGCGCGCGCAGCGGCACGCGGTCGAAGTAGAGACCTGCGCTGCCGCGCACGACGAGATCTCGCGACGCTCCCGGTGTCCACGCAAACCCCGCGCGAGGCGACAGGTTGTTTCCGTCCGTGTCGATGGTGTCGAGGAACTGCAGGTCGTAGCGCAGTCCCATGTTCAGCGTCAGACTGGAGGTGGCGCTCCACTCGTCCTGCACGTAGACGCCGAGGCTGGCGCTGCCCTGCTTCACCTGGGTCTCCCCGAACGTCTGCGAGAAGCCGGCGTTGTTGTAGACGCCGGCCAGGAAGTTCCCGAGCGACGAGAACGAGTACGCCCCCTGGACCGCGCGCGGAAAGGTGATGAGGTCGTCGTTGTAGAGGAGGTCCACGCCTGCCCTGAGTGCGTGCGCGCCGCGCTGCTGAGACACGTTGTCCACGATCTGGAACATGCGGTTCAACCGCCCCTGCGGGCTGGATGGGAACGTGCCGAACGACGCCACGCCGGCAATGCTCACGGCCGGCCCGATGGGGTCGGTGGGCAGTGCCAGCAGGTCGCTGTGCGTGAACTGCGCGCGCGTTTCGTTCACCGTGCGCGAGCCGAGCGTAACCGTGTTGCTGAAGGCGATGGACTGGTCCTGGTTGTCCAGGCCCGCGGACGCGGACGGTGCGCTGAGGCCGCCCGCGCCTCGGGAATTCTCCGAGGTCACGTCGTACAGGCTGTAACGGATGCTCATCTGATCCCGGCCACTGAACGCGTGGTCGACCTTCCCCAGCACGTTCAGGCTGTGGACCGGGTTCTCGTAGAGCCCCGTGGTGACCGGTGCGCCCGGATAGCCCACGGAGGCGAGCCTGGCGTTGATGATGGCCACGTTCGCGTCGTTGATGGTGGTCAGGCCCGACTGATCCAGCAGCCGCTGCTCGCCGTTGGCGAAGTAGAACGTCCGGCTCCTGGTGATGGGACCACCGATGCTGGCGCCGTACTGCTTCTGCTCCATCGGCAGGGTCGTGCCCGACAGCGCGTTGGCGGCGTTGAAGCGGTCGTCGCGGAAGAACCCATACGCGGTGCCGTGCACGTCGTTCGTGCCACTGCGCGTCACGACGTTGACATATCCGCCCAGCGCGCGACCGAGCTCGGCCTGGCCGCCGGAGGTCACCACCTGGAACTGTTCCACCGCGTCCACCCCGTACGGCATCCCGCTCAACCCCGCCGCATCGTCGTTGGCCGAGAGTCCATCCACGATGAAGCTGTTCGAGAGGTTGCGCTGGCTGCCCACCGAGAGCCCCACGCCAGGCACGGCAGACGTCTCGGCGAACAGCTGCGTGCTGTTGATGTTGGGCGGGGCCACCGCGGGCGCCAGCAGCGCGATGTCCAGGAAGTTGCGCCCGTTGAGCGGAAGGTTCCTGAGCTCGGTCTGCGAGACCGTCGTCGCCACCTGGCTGCGCGCCGACTCGAGAACCGGCACGTCGGCGCTCACCGTCACGGCCGTCGTCAGGCCCTCGAGCGCCAGGGCGAACGGGATTTCGAAGGCGCTGCCGACGGTGAGTGTCAGCTGTCGCGTGGAGGGGGCGAAGCCCGGGTGAATGACGGTGATCTCATACAGGCCGACGCGCAGGTACGGGAACCGGAAGCGCCCCGCCGCGTCGGTGACGGCCGACGCGGTCACGCCGGTTTCCGTGTGCCTGGCCGTCACGGTGGCCCGGGAGACGAGGGCGCCCTGGGGATCGGTGACGCGGCCGCTGACGCTGGCGTAGTTGATGGTCTCCTGGGCCGAGGCCGGCAGGCCCAGTCCCAGGACCATGGTGAGGAAGAGGGCTCGGCAGCGCGTCACCCCCGGAGTCTAGTGACTGGGCGGGAGCCTGCCGCTGCGGTGAATTGTCGCAGGCCGTCCCCGTTACTTGCCCAGCGCGGCCGCGCCGGCCGAGGCCACCTGGGCGTCCTGCTGAGACGTGACGCCGCTGACGCCCACGGCACCGATGATGCGGCCATCGAGCGTGACCGGCACGCCACCTTCGAGGGGCACGATGCCTTCGACGGCCAGCATCACGGTGCGGCCGCCCGCGACGGCATCCTCCAACGCCTTCGTCGGCCGCTTCATCCGCGCCGCCGTGCGTGCCTTGCCAATGGCGATGTCGATGCTGCCCACCTGCGTGTCGTCCAGTTTCTGGAACGCGATGAGGTTGCCCGACTCGTCAACCACGGCCATGGCGACGTTCCAGTTGTTCTTGCGGGCCTCGGCCTCGGCAGCCGCCAGGATGCGCTTGGCCCCCTCGAGCGTGATGATCTTGCGATCGGCTACCTGCGCCGAGGCGACGGCGGCCAGGCCGAGCAGTAGTGCCGGGAACAGGGAGACGAGGGTCAGTCGAATCATGGCCCTATCCTAACCGCGAACGCACCCAGGCTTGCCCGCTTCCATCACCAGTGATCCGCCCGTCAGCACCGGCAGGCCCGGCACTGACACCTTCTCGACGATCTTGAAGTCGGCCCTGAGCGTCGACGGAGTGGCCGTGCAGTCGATGTATCCCCGCCGGCCGCTGTGGTACTTGATGTGGGGGGTGTCGGTGCGCGTCGCCTTCCAATTGGGGGCCACGTCTCCCCCGTCGCCGGTGAAGTCCACCTTCAGATCCGCGCCGTAGTGCAGGTGGACATCGCCAGACAACACCAGAGGGTTTGGGGCCTTCGTCTCTTTGAGGCGCGCATACAGGCGCTGTCGTGCCGCAACGTAGCCGTCCCCCTTGTCCATGGCAAACTGCCCCGATGGATTGGCCTTGCGGTGGTCGCGCGCGAAGGTCGGCACCTGCTGGCCGAGCACAGTCCAGCGAGCCCTGGCGGTGGCCAGGTGCTCGAACAGCCAGCGCTCCTGCTCGTCGCCGAGCATCGTCCGTGCAGGGTCAAGGGCCGCGGCGCACCCCGTGGCGCTCCCGCCGCCACAGGCCTGGTCCGAGCGGTACTGGCGCGTGTCGAGCACGCTCAGGTCGATGAGCGAGCCGAAGCGCAGGCGTCGAAAGAGGCGAAGCGACGCACCCGTGGGCCACTGGGCTCGCCGAAGCGGCATCGACTCGAAGTACGCCTGGTAGGCGGCGGCACGCCGGAGCAGGAAGACCTCGGGCGGCGTGTCGTGCTCGTCGCGGTCCCCTGCATAGTCGTTGTCGGTCTCGTGATCGTCCCAGGTGACGATGAACGGCGCTGACAGGTGCGCCGCGCGCAGGGCCGAGTCCAGCATCGGGTGCCTCGTCTAATGAACCGGGCTGCCGGCCAGGGGATCGAACGCGCGCCAGTCCAGTCCCATCCAGGCGAGCAACGTCGCGGCCACCTGGCTGGCGGTGAGGGGCGGGTGATCGCGCCATTCGCCACGTGGCTTCATGCCAGGCGAGACGAACGCCATCCACGTCTCCCCAGCGCCGGCCACGTCCTTGCCGTGGTCGCGCCAGTCTTTCGTCGTGCGGCCACGGCCGTGATCCGTGGTCAGCAGCAGGTGGGTACGGCCACGATACTCCGATTGGGCTTGCAGCCAGTTCCACAGTTCCTGCAGGGATCGGTCTGTACGGGCGTAGGTTTCGAGGACCCGATCGTAGCGGCCGTCGTGGGCCCAGTCGTCCGTTTCCCCGAGCGCCAGGTACAGCACGCGCGGCTTGTGCCGCGCGAGGTGGTCCATGGCGAAGCGAAACGTGTAGGCATCGTGTCTGACGGAGTTCCACGGCGTCGGCGTCTCGGCCTGCAGCGCGTTCAGCACGCGGGCCTCCGGGCCCGCCGTCTCGAACGGCTCGAAGCCCGCGTTCACGGTGAGGGCGCCTTCGGCGTGCTCCACGATGGCGTCGAACACGCTCCACGACGCGAAGACGGCCACCTGCTCGCGCGACAATCCGGCGCGGCTCCTCATGAACTCGAGGACCGTCTGGTACGGATTGCGAACCGGCTCGTTGCTCTTGATCGTCTCGTCGTGCGCGCGACCGACGAGAATCTCGGAATAGCCCGGATACGAGAACCGGTGGCCGTTGGTCAGGCGTACCCGGCTGTTCCTCGCGGGGTTTCCCGCGACGGACCCGTGCGCCTTCATCAGCGTGCCCCAGAAGAACGGCATCAGCTTCTCGCGCCGCGCCTCGGGCGTCTCGGCCCAGAACCGCCGGTACACCGGCTGGTCCTCGACCCGTTGGTTCGCTTCGAGCGTCGAGCGCAGGATGTCGAGGTCGAGACTGCCGAACATCTCCTCGACACGCGCGCCGTCCAGCGTGACCAGCACGACGGACGCCGGCGCCGGCGCGGGCTGGGCGCCGGGCGCTCCGACCGCACCGAGGAGAGCCGCCGCCAGGAACAGCCATGTCATTGTCGGCATAGCTTACCGCGCTAGAAAATCAGCCTTCCCCCCAGCACGATCGTCCGCAGGGGGAAGTCCGGGTTGAGCGTCGTGATGCGGCCATAGTTCGCGCCGGTGACGTTCGTGTCCGGACGCCCCCAGTTCGCATGGTTGAACAGGTTCGTCACGAACACGTTCACCCGGAGGCGGATCTGGGACCCCAGTGAGAAGTCCTTGAGTGCCGCGAAGTCCACGTTCCAGACGCCTGGGCCCGTGATGGCCCCCTTCTCCGCGCGGCCGAAGCGCCCGATGAAGATGGATCGGCCGCTGGCATCGCGGAAGGGTGCGACGGTGAATGCACCGGTGTTGAACCACTGGGCCAGGGTCCTCGGCCCATCGTTCGGATCCTGCCCGCTGACCGCATCCGCCTTCTCGCTGCCGTAACAGTTGGTGCCAGACCCGCAGTGCGTGTTGTAGAACGCCGTCAGGTGGGCGCCCGACTGAACCTGCACCACCGACGACAGCGTCCAGCCGCCGACGAGGGCGTCGAGTGCCGCCGGCATGTCCGCGCCGAACGCACGGTCGCGCCCGATCGGCAGGTTCCAGATCAGACTGCTCACGAACCGGTGATCCGGGATATTGGTCGTCTTGCCTCGCATGTAGTCGGGGTCGAACCGGTCATCGGTGCGCCCGTTGATCTCCGACTGGAAGTCACTCTGCCCCGCCCCGCGGTCCTCGATGTTGTCGATGGAGCGCGCCCACTTGTAGCTGGTCGTGTGGGAGAGGCCCAAGGATGTCAGGTCGCCGCGCAGCTGGAACAGCAGGTCGTGGTAGTGGTGATACCCCCCGTTGTCGCGCGTGTTGACGCGGTTCCAGTTCGGATAGGGCCGCGCTTCGCGGGGCAAGTTCGCATACCCGACGGTGTTCGGCGCAATCTGGTTCAGGTCGGGCGCCATCGTCAGGTCGGTGCTCCGGAAACCCGAGTACGTCACACGGAGCGAGTTGCGGCGGTTGAGCTCGCGTTCGAAGGTCAGGCTCCACTGCTGCGTGATCGGGTCCTTGTAGTCCGGATCGTTGGCGGTCGAGAAGTTCTGCGTGCCCACGCGCGTCACGCCGCGTCCGGGATCGCCGGCGAACGTGTTCGGCCAGACGATGGCGTAGCTGCGCGTGGTGGCATCGAAGCTGTTGGCGAACGTCACGTTGTCGGAGGTGTGGATGCCGGTGAGCGAATTGAAGACCGCCCCGAGGACCCGCGTGTAGTACAGGCCGTAGCCGGCGCGCACCACAGTTCGGGTGTCGCCCCCCGGTCGCCAGGCGATGCCGAGGCGAGGCGCGATGTTGTTGGTGTCGCTGTTCCGGAGCGCGAGCGGGAGCCCGGCCTCGTCCGCGGTCAGGAGGCGCGACGTCCCGATCGACCCAGCGAAGCCGGGGGAGGTCAGCGCCAGCGAGGCGGCGTCCGGCACCACGACATCGCCGTTCGGCGTGTCACGCAGGAAGTTGGTGATGTTGCCCTCCCGATCCTCGAAGCCGGGCCGCAGGTCGTAGCGCACGCCGACGCTCAGCGTGATGTCGGCGCCGGCGCGCCACTCGTCCTGGACGTAGAAGCCGTAGTGCGTCGCCACGCCGTCGACGTTCGGCCCCGACGCGGTCTGGTCCACGTCGGTCGGGAGGCCCAGCAGGAAGTTCGCAACGGGGTTCCCGGTGCCACCGCCCGCGATGTTGTTGTTGAACCGGAACACGCCGAAGTCGTCGGCACCGGTGAAGTTCACCGGGCTGGTCCAGTTGAACCATTGGATGTCGAATCCGCTCTTCATCGTATGGTTGCCGCGCGTCCAGGTGAGACTGTCGGCCACCTGGAACGTGTCCTGCGTGAGCGGCTCCTCCTGGCTCTCGCCGAACCGGCTGTAACCGGCGATGTCCACGTACGGGGTGCCGGTGCCGCCAGGAATGCTCTGCGACAATAACCGCAGGCCGAGGTCGCCGATGACGTCCGCACCCACCTGCCCGGTGGTGAACCCCTGGTCGGCCTTGGTGAAACCCACGCGCGCCTCGTTGAGGAGATTCGCCGAGATGGCGTAGTTGTCGGACACGACGAACGTCGACACCGGATTGTCGAAGGTCCGCGGTCCTAGGCTTTGGTAGGTGGTCGGCGACAGCCGTTCGAGATCCTTCCAGCTGAGCCGCCCGAACAGCGTGTGGCCCGACTTGAAGTTCTGGTCGACGCGCACGTCGAACTGATTCGACACTTCCGTCGCATCCAGGTTGTAGCGGTAGAGCGCCGCGCCATCGTTCGGTGCGGGGAGGTACGACCCCAGCAGCCGGGAGGCCACCGGGTTGATGCGTGAGGCGGGGATGAGGTTGCCCGGGAACGGCTGGCCCGTGGCCGGATCGACGAGCGGCGTCGACAGCGCCGAGAAGTCGCCGCTCCGGTACGCGTCCTGCGGAACGGTAGCCGTGGCCGATTGTGTCCGGGAGATGTCCAGCCGCTCGAAGGTCCCGAAGAAGAAGGTTCGATTCCTGAGGAGCGGGCCGCCGAGGCTTCCACCGACGTTGTGGTTGTCGCTGGGATTGGGTCGCTGCGACGGGGTGAAGTAGTTGGGGTTCGCATTCAGGCCTTCGTTGTTGTAGTTCCAGAAGGCGGTCCCGCCGAACGTGTTCGTCCCAGGCTTCGACACCGTCGTGATGTCGCCGAGCTGGGCGTACTCGGCAGTGTTGTTCACCGAGCTCACCTTGATCTCCTGAACGGACTCGATGGACGGAAAGACGTTGAAGCCTTCGGCGCCGATGCCGTTGCGGCGAACGCTTGTCGTGAGAATGCCGTCCACCGACACCTCGTTCTGGTAGGGCAGGCTTCCCGAAAGGGAGAACTGCTGATTGGAGCGCTGCACCTCAGGAATCACCTGAATCGCCAGGATCGGCGAGGTGTTCTGGGTGCGGAACGTGAATGGCAGCTCCTGCAGCTCGCGGTTCGACGTGGCCGAGGACACCGTCGGTGTCTCGGTGTTGATGATGGGTGCCACGCTCTGCACGACCACGGCCTCGGTGATCCCTCCGACCACCAGCATGGCGTTGATGCGCTTGGTCTCCCGTGCCTCTACCCGGAAGGGCTCCGTCGAGAACTTTCGGAACCCCTGAAGTTCCACGTCGACGCGGTACAGGCCCTGCGTCAGGTTGAGGAACTCGTAGCTGCCGTTCTCCTTCGTCGTCGTCGAGCGGGCGACAGCCGTCTGCACCTCGGTGAGCGTCACCGTGGCGCCCGGCAGCACGCCGCCGCTGTCGTCGGCGGCCACGCCGAGAACGGCGCCGTAGGTAGATTGCGCGAATGCGCGCCCCTCGGAGTGGGCGGTGATGGCGACCAGACACGCCAGAATCAGTATGCGAAGCAGCACGGGATCCTCCAGGTGAGTACGTCTCGAGCTGTCGAGCATAGAGGCCGCGCGTGAAGGCATCGCGACGGCGCTGCGACGGCAGTGCATCGTCACGTCGACGACATACCCGGGGTCTAGAGTCGCACTCGTGCGGCATTGGGGTTCGGTGGTCGCGAGCGCGCTGGCGGTAGTGCAGTTGTCGACGCAAGGCGCGATGGGCGATGACCTGGGCACCGAGTGGTTGTTCGCGCGCGGCACGCCTCAGGAGGGCCTGATCGTAGAGGCCGCCTCCATGCCGCCGTCCACGGATCGCGTCGACCTCCCTCACCGCGTGCTGGAGCCCAATATGCCGCTCTGGTATCGCCGCGCGCTGGAGATCCCTGAAGGCAGCGCACTGCTGGTGCACGCAGACGATGGCGCGCAGGTGTTCGTCGATGGGCAGCGCCTTGCGAATCACGCGCGGTGGTTCCCCGTGCCGGACGCCTCCAGAGGCATCGTCCGCCGGTTTCGCGAGGTGACCGTCCGCGTGCTGAACAATGCCATGCGAGGCGGGCTCACGTCGGTCCGCATCGTTCCCGCATCGATGATCGACCGATCGCCGCCCGATCGGGAACCGCTGCCAGCCGGACTCGCGCCGGTGGAATCGGCACGCTTCCGCGAGCAGATGCCGGGGCCGGGTCAGTCCTGCAACTTCACGGCGTGGGCCGACAGCCAGGGAGAATGGGATACCTTCGCCCGACTGGCGTCGACGATGGCAGAGGCGCCGCACGACTTCTCGGTCGGCGTGGGCGATCTCGTCGACGACGGATCGAACCCGGCCGCCTGGCGCGCGTTCATCAGGACCGTGACGCCGTTGGCCCGTCGTGTGCCCGTCGTGGCCATCGCCGGCAATCACGATTACGACGGCTTCTACAACGACCTGCGCGCTCGGCAATACCTCGATCTCTTCCGTCCCGGCGGTCGCGCGCCTTGGTTCGCATGGTCTTGCGGCGTTGTGCGACTGGCCGCCATCGACCTGAATATGGAGTTTCCCCTGGGCATCTCCGAGGCGAGTCCGCAGGGGCTGTGGCTGAAGCGGGAGATGGGCTCCGACGCGTGGCGGCGCGCCTCGTGGCGCATCCTGCTGGTCCACCAACCTCCCTACTCCCGCTCATGGACCGGGTACGACGGCGACGAGGCCACGCGCCACGTCGTACACCGCCTGGTCACGCATGGAGAACTGGACCTGGTGATCGCCGGCCACAGTCACGCGTACGAGCATCTGACAGTTCCGGTCGGTCGCCGGCTACTGCACGTGCTCATCACGGGCGGGGCCGGCGGCACGCTCGAGGCGCCGAGGGCCGCAGACGAAGGGCCGGACCGCGTGATCCTGGCTCACCATTTCGTCCGCGCCCGCGCCACGAGGGATCGGTTCGCCGTTGAGGCCATCGACGTCGACGGTCGCCTCAACGACCGGTGGCAGGTCGCGCGCTAGAGGAGGCAGACCCGGTGCTGCGCGAAAGCCTGAGCTACGCGCTCACCCCATGAAGGCGGCTACGCCCGCTCCATGAGGTCGCGCGGCGACGGCGAGAGTGCCGAGCCAGTAGCCGGGCAGGATGGCGCGCGCGCGCCGGATCAGCAGGCGAAGCGCCGGTAGCGGCCGGCCGAGCGACAGGACCAGGCCGGTCACGCACAGCAGGAGGTCGAGGCGGAACCCGGGAAGGAACAGGACGCCGGTCAGCGCCCCGGCCAGCGCCCCCGCCGGGTCACCGCCCGAAAGGCGCGCCCACAGAGCGGAAGGTCCCACCTCGGCGCCGGGCAGACCACGGGTGTCGGCCGCGAAGTGCATGGTCGCGACCCAGAGAATGGTCAGCCCTCTTGTGCCACCTCAGCGGCGGTGGCAAGTCATCAAGTGTCACCGCACTGCGCGGCCGCGCAGGTCCGTGCGGGGCCGGGCAGGCGTGACGCGGGCCCGAGGCGGATTACTTCTTGAGACTCTTGAGGGGGACGAACGTGGTGGTCACCCTGCGCTTCGGGCGGCCGAAGAACTTGCGCGCCAGGTAATAGACGGCGCCACCGACGACGGCCACCACGCCCAGGTCCTGCCAGGTCATGACAGACCCCAACCCAGGCGGCTGCCCACCTGGTACACCGTGAGCGACGCCACGTAGGCGAGCGCCGTCATGTAGGCAATCATGAAGAGCGGCCAGCGCCACGTGCCCGACTCGCGTTTCACTACCGCCACCGTGCTCATGCACTGACACGCGAGCACGAAGAACACCATCAGCGAGATGCCGGCGAGCGGGGTCATCAGCGTCGAGCCATCCGGCCACGTGGCGCCGCGGAGGACCTCGCGCAGCGGCTCGTTGGTTTCGTCCGCGTCGGAGATGTCGAAGACCACGCCCAGCGTGCCCACGAACACCTCACGCGCGGCAAACGCGCCGAGGATGCCGACGCCAATCCGCCAGTCGAAGCCGAGCGGCTCGATCACCGGTTCCATCAGCCGCCCGAGGCGCCCTGCCACGCTGTTGCGCAGCTGCGCGCCGCTCTCGTGGCTGTCGATCGCCGCGAGGCGCGCCTCGCGTTCCTCGTCCGGCAGCGCCTGGGCCGCCACCTCCCCGCGCTCGCCTTCGGCCTGCGCTGCGACGGCGTCGCTCTTCGGATAGGACAGGAGCGCCCACAACACGATGGTGAGCGCCAGGATCACGGTGCCGGCGTCCACCAGGAACGTCTTCAGGCGCTGCCATACCCCTCGCAGCAGCACGCTCATCACCGGCAGGCGGTAGGGCGGCAGCTCGAGGACCAGTGTCGGCACGGGGCCCTTCAGCACCGTGCGGCGCAGCACGGCCGCCGCCACCAGGGCCGCCACCACGGAGAGCGCGTACATGGCGAAGAGCGCCACCGCGCCGGCGCTGAGGAACCCGACGCTGGCGCCGGGGGCGAACACCGTGGCGGTCACGAGCACGTACACCGGCAACCGGGCGCTGCACGATGTGAGCGGCAGCACCAGCATCGTCAGCAGCCGATCGGTCCGGCTCTCGAGCGTGCGCGTGGCCATCACGGCCGGCACCGCGCAGGAGAAGCCCGAGAGCATGGGCACGAAGGCCTTGCCGTGCAGGCCGACGGCGCGCATCACCCGATCGATGACGAACGCCGCGCGCGCCAGGTATCCCAGGTCTTCGAGCAGCCCGATGAAGAGGAAGAGGAGCGCGATTTGCGGGACGAAGACGACCACGTTGCCCACGCCGGCAATCACGCCGTCGACGATGAGGCTCGTGAGCGGTCCGGGGGGCATGACGCTGCCCACCCACGTCTGCACGGCCGCGATCGCGGACTCGATGGTGCCAATCGCCGGCTCCGACCAGCTGAAGAGCGCCTGGAACACCACCATCATCACGGCCGCGAAGGCCAGGGCGCCGCCCACCTTGTGCGTGAGCACGGCGTCGACACGGTCGGTCCAGCTCCGGCGGCCCGGCGTGGGCGCGGAGCAGGCCTCCGCGATCAATCGATCGACCAGCTGGTAACGGGCGCCGATGATCTCGAGGTCCATGTTCCGGCCGGCCTCGGCCCCTCGCTGGTGGATGCGACGCACGGCGGCACGCATGGTCGGCGGGATGCCCGTCAACTCGTCCGAGCCCTCGTGATCGAGCGACAGCAGCAGCCACTGCGCCCAGACCCGCGCCTCCTCGGGCCGATCCATCAGGCGTTCGGCCAGGATCAGTCCCTCGAGCTCGGCCAGGTCGGCCTGGAGGGCAGGCGGACGAACCACCTCGGGGACGTGCGGCAGCGACTGGCTGCGGACCGCCTCGGCCAGCGCCGACTTCAGCTGGTCGGTGCCGACGCCCTTGCTGGCCACGGTGGGGATCACGCGCGCGCCGGTCAGCCGCTCGAGGCGCGCGGCGTCGATGGCGATGCCGTCGCGCAGGGCCTCGTCCGTCATATTGAGGGCGATGACGACGGGGCGGCCAATCTCGAGGATTTCGAGCGTCAGGTAGAGAGCCCGCGCCAGGGCCGTCGCATCGGCGACGACGAGGATGGCATCGGGGCGGCGAGGGCCGCGCCCGAGCAGCGACTCGACGGCAATCTGTTCCTCGCGCGAGCGGGCACTCAGCGAGTACGTGCCGGGGAGGTCGGTGAGCTCGATCGACGCGCCTTCGTGCAGGCTGACCACGGCCGACCGTCGTTCGATGGTGACGCCGGGATAGTTGCCCACGCGCGTCCGCGCGCCCGAGAGGGCGTTGAACACGGTCGACTTGCCCGAGTTGGGATTGCCCGCGACGAGCACCAGCGCCTGGCGCGCGCGGGGGCCCTGCGCCAGCACGGTCGGAGTCATCTCACTCCACTTCGATACCGAGCGCGTCGGCCCGCCTGATCGACAGGGCGTAGTTGCGCACGCGAAGCTCCACGGGGTCGCCGAGGGGGGCCGTCCGCTGCACGGTCACGGGGGTGCCCGGCACCAGGCCCATTTCCATCAGTCGCCGCACCACCGTCCTGGTACCGGAGACACGGGACACCACGGCTGTCGAGCCAACGGGCACGCGGGCTAGCGGACGGTGATGGGGCATGGCTGGGTCCGAAGTGAGACTTGATCTCACTTTGGTCATCGTATCACGGGCGGGCACCCCGCGCGGTATGACGACGATCAGGGTGGCAGGGTCTACCGGTGAGCCATGGGCGGCGTGCTGAGCGGTGTACGCCTGGGCAAGACGCCCTGCTCGAAGGCATACGCAAACGCCAGGAGGCGGCCCTCGCTCCAGGCCGGGCCCAGCACCTCCATCCCGACCGGCACGCCGATGGGGGCCGTGGCCGTCGGGGCCGCGAAACCGGCGGGAAACACCACGGCGGGATATCCGGTGCTGTTCGAGAGCACACCGTTGCGGTCCACCTGCTCCTCGCCCACCGGCACCGCGAGCCGCCGTTGGTGGGGATACACGATCCCATCGAGCGCCTGGGCGTCGAGTGCCTGTTGAACGGCGTCGCGGAGCGCGTCGCGACGCCGGCACATGTGCGCGTGCTCGGGCGTCGCCGGCCCGCCCACCACCTGCAGCGCCGCCTCGAGGTCGGCCCTGAGAGAGGGGTGGAACTCGCCACGGGCCACAAATTGGGCGAGCGTCGGTACCGGCGCGCGTTCGCCGAGCGAAGCCAGGTAGGCGTCGAAGGCGGCGGCCAGTTCGAGGCGCATGAGGCTGAGATCGCGCGTCAGTCGGTCGAGGCCGGGAATCTCGACGGGAACGACCGTCGCGCCAAGCGCCTCCATTCGGGCAACGGCGTCGCGTACCACCGCGTTCACCGGCTGGTGCACGTCGGCAGTGCCCACGAACGATTCGAGCAGGCCCAGGCGCGCGCCGTGAAGCGCGTCTGGCCCGAGCGCCGCGCGATAAGACGCGGGGGCGCGGCCGACGCCCAGCGCCGTGGCGGCGTCCTCCGGGTCGTAGCCCGCCATCACGTCGAGCATGCGCGCCGCGTCCTCCACCGTGCGGGTGATGGGCCCCACCTCGTCCTGCGTGGGACTGAACGGCATCACGCCGCGGCGGCTCACCAGCCCGCGGGTGGGTCGCACGCCCACCAGCGCGCACGCCGATGCCGGCGACCGGATGGATTGTCCCGTGTCGCTGCCCGTGCCCAGGACCGCGTAACTGGCGGCGATCGCCGCGCCCGTGCCGCCGCTCGATCCGCCGGGCGTGCGCGTCAGGTCGTACGGGTTCAGGGTCTGGCCTCCGAGCGAGCTGACCGACGATCCGTTCAACGCCAGCTCGGTCTGGTTGGCCTTGCCTATCACGATGGCGCCGGCCTCGCGGAGGCGGCTCACCACGAACGCGTCACGCGGCGGGATGGCATCGGCCAGCGTCACCGCGCCGCCCGTGGTCGGCAGATCGGCGGTGTCGAAGTTGTCCTTCAGCACCAGCGGGATGCCGTGCAGCGGCGGCAGCGGCGCGCCCCTGGCGCGGAGGCGGTCCATCTCGGCCGCGGTCTGGAGGGCGCGCGGGTTCACCGTGAGGATGGCGCGGAGCGCAGGGCCCGTGCGGTCGAACGCCTCGATGCGATCGAGGCACGCGCGCACGACGTCCACGCACGTCGTCTCGCCGGAGGCGAGTGCGGCGTGCACGCTCGCCACCGTCGCTTCGACCACCGAGAAGCGTGCGGTGCTCACTGGCCCGGGGACGTGGTGCTCGCCGGCTGCAGGTACTTGTTGAACCAGTCGAGGTACCGCTGCAGGCGATCGCGCTGGTAGCTGGGCACCGTCAGCGAGTGGAACTGCCCGGGGTAGATCACCAACTCGGTCGGCACGCCGAGGCTCCTGAGAGCCTGGTACATCTGCTCGCTGCCGGCGATGGGCACGTTGAAGTCCTTTTCGCCGCCCATGAACAGCGTGGGCGTCTTGATCCGATCCGCATGGAAGAACGGGTAGGACACCTTGTCGTACAGGGCCTTCGCCTTCCACGGCGGTCCGATCTCGATGTCCCACTGGACGATGTACTGATCGAGGCCGTACATCGAGGCCTGCATCGAGCTGCCGGCGCCGCTGACGGCGGCCTTGAACCGCGGGTCGGTGGCGATGGTGTAATTCGTGGAGATGCCGCCATAGCTCCACCCGCCGATGCCGAGCCGCTCAGGGTCGGCAATGCCCTGCTTCACCGCCTCGTCCACCGTGCCCAGGATGTCCATCACCTCGAGGTTTCCCCAGTCGGCGTAGATGGCCTTCTGGTACGCGCTGCCCCGCCCGGCGCTGCCCCGGTAATTGACGGTAAGGACCACGTAGCCGTGGGCCGCGAACAACTCGCGCTCGAAGTCGAACTCGTGCTCATCCTGCCCGTTCGGGCCACCGTGGATGATGAGCACCGTCGGGTACGTCCGGCCCGTCACGAATCCCGCCGGCTTCACGATGAGGCCGTGCACCTCGGTGCCATCCTTGCTCTTCGACTGGAAGTCTTCGGTGGTGGCCAGCTGGAGCTCTTTCAGCAACGCGTCGTTGTGCGTGGTGAGCTGGCGGAAGGCGCCGCCCTCCAGCGCGAATACCTCTGGAGGCTGCGTTGGCGTGGTCATCAGGACCGCGAAGTTGCCGTCCTTGCCGGGGCTGAGCGCGCGCACCGCGCGCTTGCCCGTCGTGAGCGGCTCCACGCCCCGCGTCGACACGCGGCCCGCCGGCACCGAGGCCAGCTGCATGCGGCGATCGTCCTCGACGAGGAACGACACCGATTCGCCATCGGCCGACCACGCGATGTTCGAGACCGCGCGATCGAGCTGCGACATGAAGATGGCGGGCTTCGGCACCGGCGCCGAGGTGCCCGTCGGCGCGGGCACCATGGCCAGCGTGTTCATGTCGTACGCGTAGTTCCGGTCCACGTCGCCCAGCAGCACGGCGATGCGCGCGCCGTCGGGGCTCCACGCCGGTCGCCCGCTCTCGCCCTCGGGGGTGCTGGTCACCTGCCGCGGGAAGACGCCCTCGCGGGCCTCGATCACCCAGAGGTCCTGGTTCGCCGTGCGGTCCGGGTCGGCATGCGCACGCTTGCTGAGAAACGCGATCTGCTTCCCGTCCGGCGACCACGCCGGGTTCCCGTCGTCCACCTGCCCGCTCGTGAGCACGATGTGCTTCCCGGTCGCGACGTCGAGCACGGCGATGTGATCGTAGAGGCGTCGAAGGTAACCCTCGCGGTCCTGCTTGAAGTGATAGCGGTCGATGACGATGGGCGGAGGCGTCTTGCGCTTCCACCCTTCCTTCTTCTCAGGGTCTTCGTCCGGGTCGTCGTCGCCGATGACGAAGGCGATGCGCGTGCTGTCTGGCGACCACTGGATCTCGGAGACGCCGCCTTTCACGTCGCTCACCTTGCGCGCCTCGCCGCCACGCCGGTCGAGCAGCCAGATTTGCGTGCCCTTCTTCTTCTCCTCCTCGGCTCCCCGAGAGGCGACAAAGGCCAGGAACGTCCCGTCGGGGCTCCAACGTGGCGACGACTCGTCGTCTGGCGACGAGGTGAGCTGCACGCGAGCGCTGCCGTCCCACGTCACCATCCAGACGTCGGTATTCCGTTTGTCCTTCTCGACGTCGTTGGTGGTCACCGTGTAGGCCACCCATTCGCCCTCGGGCGAGCGCTGGGGGTCGGCCACGGCGACCAGGCGCGAGTGATCCTCCAGAGCGATCGCGCGGCGGGCAGCCTCCTGCGCGGGAACCGGCGCACCGGCGAGGGTCAGACAGCCAAGGACAACGGGCAGGTGGTAACGCATGCCAGCAATATACCCGGAGGTGTAAGCTGTAGGCCTCTCATCGAGGGGAACACACCCATGACGCTGACGCGCCGACAGATGTTTTCGACCCTGGGCCTTGGCGGCCTGGCCCTGGCCACCGTCCGCCCCGCCGGAGCAGGCGGAATCGACACCCCGGTTCAGGCCCCGGCGCCAGCCGGACCGTTCTCGCTGGCCCCTCTCCCCTACCCGTTTGCCGCGCTCGAGCCTCACATCGACGCGCAGACCATGCAGATTCATCACGACCGACACCACCAGGCCTACGTGACGAACCTGAACAACGCGGTGGCCAATGCCGGCGCCGCGGGCAAGATGCCGCTCGAGGAAATGCTGAAGAACCTTGGCCAGGTGCCGGAGAGCGTGCGGACCGCCGTTCGCAACAACGGCGGCGGCCACTGGAACCACATGCAATTCTGGACGCTGATGGCCCCCAACGCGGGCGGGCCTCCGATCGGCGCCGTGGCCGATGCCATCAACGCGAGCTTTGGCAGCTTCGACAAGTTCAAGGAGATGTTCGCGGCGGCGGCGATGGGCCGCTTCGGCAGTGGCTGGGCGTGGCTGAGCGACGACAACGGCAAGCTCGTCATCCACAGCACGGCCAATCAGGACACGCCGTCGATGGAGAGCAAGCGCGGCATCTTCGGCCTCGACGTGTGGGAGCACGCGTACTACCTGAAGTACCAGAACCGCCGCGCCGACTACGTCGGGGCATTCTGGAACGTCATCAACTGGGCCGAAGTGAACAAGCGGCTGAAGGCATAGTGGCGACCCTCCTCGACAAGGTCTGGGATCTGCACACGGTCCGGCGACTGCCGACCGGGCAGACGCAGCTCTTCATCGGACTGCACCTCATCCACGAGGTCACCACCCCGCAGGCGTTCGCGATGCTGCGTGAGCGCGGGCTCACGCCCGCGTTCCCCGACCGCATCTTCGGGACGATGGACCACATCATCCCAACGTCCAGCCTGCGGCGGCCCGCCCGGGACCCGGTGGCCGAGGAGATGATCGCCACGCTCGAGGCGAATTGCCGCGAGCACCACATCCCGCTCTTCGGCCTCGGCGACGCGCACCAGGGCATCGTCCACGTGATTGGCCCCGAGCTCGGGCTGACGCAGCCGGGCATGACCATCGCGTGCGGCGACAGCCACACCTCCACGCACGGCGCCTTCGGCGCGCTGGCGTTCGGCATCGGCACCTCGCAGGTGCGCGACGTGCTGGCCTCGCAGTGCCTGGCGATGGACAAGCCGAAGCTGCGCCGCGTCCGCTTCGCGGGCACGATGGGATCCGGCGTCACCGCGAAGGACCTGGCGCTCTCGATGATCCGCCAGCTCGGCGTGAACGGCGGCGTGGGCTTCGCCTACGAGTACGCCGGCGATGCCGTGACTCGCATGACGATGGACGAGCGCATGACGCTGTGCAACCTCTCTATCGAGGGCGGCGCCCGCATGGGTTATGTGAACCCGGACGACACGACCTTCGCGTTCCTGCGTGGGCGCGAGCACGCGCCGAAGGGCGACGCCTGGGAGCGTGCGGTGGCGTGGTGGCGCCGGATGGCCTCGGACGCGACCGCGCCGGCAGACGACGACCGTGTGATCGACGTGGACCGCATCGGTCCGGTCGTGACGTGGGGCACCAACCCCGGACAGAGCGTCGCGGTGGACGAGCCCATCCCCGACCCGAGGTCGCTGCCACCCGGTGAGCGCGAGGCCGCCCTCGAAGCGCTGCAGTTCATGGGATTCGACGCGGGCGAAGCGGTGAAGGGCCGCCGCGTGGACGTGGCGTTCATCGGATCGTGCACCAACGCGCGGCTGTCGGACCTGAGGGCCGCGGCCAGCCTGGTCCGGGGCCAGCGCGTGGCGCGTCACGTCCGCGGCCTCGTGGTCCCCGGCTCCCGCGAGGTGCAGCACGCGGCCGAGGCCGAGGGCCTGGACGAGGTGTTCAAGGCCGCCGGCTTCGAATGGCGCGAGCCGGGATGCTCGCTCTGTCTCGGCATGAACGACGACAAGCTGTCGGGCGCGCAAACGTGCGCCTCGTCCTCGAACCGGAACTTCCGTGGCCGCCAGGGCAGTCCCACGGGCCGCACCCTGCTGATGAGCCCCGCGATGGTCGCGGCGGCAGCGGTGGCCGGCGAAGTGGTGGACGTGCGGAGCGTGGTCCCGCGCGGAGGTGCGGTGCAATGAGCGCGTCGCGAATACTCTCGGTCAGCGGGCGCGCGTTGCCGCTCGTGGGCGACGACATCGACACCGATCGCATCATGCCGGCGCGGCACCTGCGCGCCATCACGTTCGACGGCCTCGAGCAGCACCTCTTCGGCGACGACCGCGCGCACGCCGCGCGGGAGGGCCGCACGCACCCGGTGGACGACGCGCGCTTCGCCGGCGCGTCGCTGATGGTGGTGAATCGCAACTTCGGCTGTGGATCGTCGCGCGAGCACGCCCCTCAGGGCATCGTCCGGTGGGGCATCCGCGGCATCATCGGCGAGTCGTTTTCGGAGATCTTCTTCGGCAATGCCGTCATGCTGGGGCTGCCCGCCGTCACGGCGTCGCCCGCCGACGTGGCCGCGCTGCAGGCCGAGATCGAGCGCGACCCGCAGACTGTGGTGCGGCTGGATCTCGAGTCGATGCGCGCGACCTCCGGCACGCTCGACATCGCCGTGCACCTGCCCGCCGCCGCCCGCGACGCCCTCATCACCGGGCGCTGGGATGGCCTGGGGCTGCTGCTGCAGGACTTCGACCAGGTGCGCGCCTTCGCCGCGAAGCTGCCCTACCTGCGCGACTTCGCCTGAGGGTATCCCGCGTCTTACCTCTGCTATAGTGAGCGCTCTTTTCCCGGGGCGGGCGCCGGCGTGCGCCGCCCCACAGCGTCCAGGGAGGTCCCATGCGTGCTGCTCGTTTCGTGTCCCTTGCCACCGTCGCGTGGCTGCTCGCCATCGGCTTCGCCGTCGTGCCGACCGCGCAGGCGCCCGCCAGTGAAGAAGAGTTCGACAAGCTGATGAAGTCGGTGGGCGCCACGGTCGGCTCCATGCGCAAGAACATGGAGGCCCAGGCTGGCGACGCCGTCGCCGCGGACGCGAAGCGGATGGCGGAGCTGCAGAAGAACAACGCCGCCTTCTGGACCGGGCGCAAAACGCAGGACGCGGCCGAATGGGCCACCGCCGCCATGAATCACGCCGCGGAGGTGGAGAAGGCCGTCGCCGCCAACAACATGGCCAGCGCCGGCGAGCACATGAAGCAGATGATGGGCAGCTGCGCCCAGTGCCACACCAAGTACCGCGACAAGGGCGCGGACGGCGGCTACAACATCAAGAAGCAGTAGGCGCTCGCACGCACGCGTGCAGAGTGCGGGGTGCGAGTGCCACGTGCCAGGTGGCGAGTGCTGAGTGCCCTCACCCCTTCTTCACGGGCGCCGTGACCTTGATGGTCACCCCGCCGTCCGTGGTGAGCGTCAGCTCCACGGAATCGCCTTCCTTCAGCGGCTTCTTCAGATCCTTCAGGCGGATGTGCACGCCGCCCGGTTTGAGTTCGGTCTGGCCGTACGCCGGCACCAACAGCTCGAGCACGGGCTTCACTGCATCCGGTGGTCCCGTCACCACCTCCGCGGCGCCAGCGGCGTCGGTGGTGACACTCACCACGTAGATCTCGTACATCGAGGGGTTCTCGATCACCGCGTACGCGGAGGTGGCGGTTGCACCCGCCACCGGCTCGAGTACCCACGCCCCGGTCGCGGCTATCTGGCCCTGGGCGCGCGCGAGCAGCCCGGCCGCCGCCAGCATCACCACTACCAGACCCGTCAATCTGCCCGCTCGTCGCATCCGCCCGCCCCTTTCCCAATCCAGCACGCCACCCTCCGGCTTCGCGCCACCGACTCTCGTCACGTGCCCCAAGGCGCCGTCCGCTCACTCTTTCACTCTCCGAAGGTCCCTCTACCGCCGGAGCGCCGTCACGCAGCCGGGGGGCGGTGCCGACGTACCGACACTTGCGCCCGGCCCACGGTTCCCCTCCGGATGCCGTCAGGCGCCCGTCGCCACCTCGGCGCCCCGAACGGTCAGCACCGGGCACTCGGCAGATCGGACCACCTGGTGCGTGGCCGAACCGGCCAGAGCCAGGCCCAGGCCGCCGCGTCCCTGGGCGCCCATCACGATGAGGTCGGCCTTGCGAGCCGCGGCCGCCTTCAGGATCTCGCGATAGGCCCGTCCCACCGTCACGACGTTCTCGATTTCGCACCACGTGCGCTCCTCGCCGGCCACCAGCAGGTCGAGTCGCTTCTTCGCGTCGTCGATCAGGTAGGTCCGGTACTCGGCCACATTGAAGTGGGCGTGCACCCTCGGCTCCTCGTCCGCCAGCCACTCGATGGAGTGAAGCACAGTGACCTTGCCGTTGGCCTGGCGGCCCAGATCGAGGGCGAAACCGAGGGCCTGCAGCGACGCCGGCGAGAAGTCCATGGCGCACACGATGCGTTTGAACGTGACGTCCCCGGGGGCCGCCTGCACGAGCGGTGGTACGGTGAGCACCGGGCACGGCGCCCGGTGCAGAATCTGCTCGGTGACGGAGCCGGACAGCAGGCGGTTGAATCCACTGCGGCCGTGCGTACCCATCACGATGAGATCGGATGGGATGGTCAGCGCCTGATCGACGATGGTGTCGACCGGATCGCCGGCCTCGGCCACGAGGTAGGGGCCCACGGCCGCGGCGCCCATGGCCTCGGACTGGCGCCGCATCTCCGCCACCACGTCCTCGCGCGTGGACGGGTAGACGACCTGCACCGACTCGCCGAGCGCACCCGGCGGCACCTGGATCGCATCGAACGTGGGCACCACGTGCAGGATGGACAGCTTGGCGCCATACCAGACCGTGAACGCCGCTGCGTAAGTCAGGGCCGGGCGGGACGACTCGCTCAGGTCCGTCGGGCAGATGATGTGTTTGAACTCGACCATAACGACTCCTGTCGGTGTGCGCGGAACCGGTTGAGCATCGTGCCGCGGCGTGCCTGACCTGACTGAAAGCAGAAACCGTGCCCGCCCCGAGCGACGTCGAGGGCAGTCATCTATTGACCGGGTACTTCGACAGCTTCCGTTGCAGCGAACGCCTGTGGAGGCCGAGCACACGCGCCGCTTGTGACACGTTGCCCGAGCACTCCGTCATGACTCGCTGGATGTGCTCCCACTCGACACGTGCCAGGGACGGTACCGTGAACTCGCGCGCGCCCCCGGACGAGCCCCCCTCCTTGTCGAGCGCGGCGGCCACCTGGTCCGCATCCACGGGCTTGGTCAGGTAGTCCGTTGCCCCGCGCTTCAAGCTCTCCACCGCGGTGGCGATGGCGCCGTAGCCGGTGAGCACGACGATGCGCGTCGTCTGATCGATGGCGTGCAGTTCTGCCACGACGTCGAGGCCGTGCCCGTCTGGCAGGCGCAGGTCCACCAGCGCGTACTCGGGGCTGTCGTCCCGTGCCGACGCGATGGCCTCTGCGGCCGTGGCCGCGCGCGTGACCTCGAAGCCGCGCGCGGACAGAGCCTTCGACATGCGCGATGCGAACACGTCGTCATCGTCGAGCAGCAGCAGCGTGCGATCATCGGTCATGAGGGGCTTCCTTCAGTGCCGGCGGATGGCAGCAGCAGTGTTGCCGTCGTACCATCGCCCGGTGCGGAGGATAGCGCAAGACTCCCTCCCCAGCGCTCGGCAAAGGTCCGGGCCAGGAACAGGCCGAGGCCGAACCCGGACCCGACCGGCTTGGTGGTGAAGAACGGCTCGCCTGCGCGCTGCAGGGTGCTGGCGGTCATGCCCGTCCCACTGTCCTTCACCCGGAATCGCACCTGGTTCCTCTCGGTGTCAACGCTCACCTGCACGGGCGCGTCGGCCGGCGATGCGTCGAACGCGTTCTTCACGAGCGTCCTGAGGCTCCGCGCCGCGGCCTCCAGCGGCACTTGCACGCTGGAGAGGCCGGGCGCCATCGTCACGAGCACGCGCTCCCGATCGTGTGCGCCGAACGTGGCCAGCATCCCCTCCACGATGCGCTCAGGGGGCAGCGTCTGTGCCTCGTGCGCCACCGAGGCGTCCGCACGGCCGCTCATCTGGTCCAGGATTTCGCGGCAGCGGTCGACCTGCGACCTGATGAGCCGCGCGTCCTCGGCAATCTCCGGGGGAAGGCCGGGTGCGGACGCCGCGAGGTCCAGTTCGTGGGCCGCGACCGCGATGGCGCTGAGCGGCGTGGCCAGCTCGTGCGCCGCGCCGGCGGCCAGCGTGGTGAGCGAGGCCAGTCGCTCCTGTTGCGCGGCCGCGCGCCGCGCCTCGGCGAGCGCGCGCTCCCGTGCCTCGAGCGCCCAGCGGATGCGGGTGACGAAGCTGGCCGTCAGCAGCGCCGCGACCGCGAACGCCACGCCCATGCCCACCTGGTGGCCGAGTCCCGGGTCCATGCCAAGGTGCCCGGCATGAGGATCGACCAGCGCGCGCAGCGGCGTCACGAACAGCAAACCGTAGCCGACGACCGACGCGACGGCCGCGGCCCACGTCCAGGCCGCGTTCAGGGTGACGGCCGCAAGCGTGATGTAGACGAGATAGCTGATCGTGAACGGATTCGACGGCCCGCCGGTCAGCACCATCAAGGCGGTGAGGATGCCGATGTCGAACAGGATGAGCCCGCCAAGCGTGCGAACCGAAGGCTCGGAACCACGCCGAATCATCAGGTCGAGCCACGCGTTGCTCGCCACCTGCGCCGCCAGCAGCAGCAGGACCCCGCCCCCCGAGAACTGAACACCCAGCAACACGCGTGCGACGATGAGGGTGGCAACGGCGCCGGCGGCGACGGCCCACCGGAACCGGGTGAGCCAGCGGGCCGTCACCACGGGGCCGGCTTCGAGCGACCACAGGGGGTCGATCCGGGGATGAACAGCCTCGATTGCCCCTGAGTCAATTTGCCGCACCACGGGTTTCATCGTCTCACGTAGGCTACTCGCAAATGCGCGTCCCCAGGCTTCCCGCCCTTCTCGCGGTTGGCGTCATGCTCGCCATTGCCACCGGCGATGCCAGCGGGCCACACATCACGCTGGCCGTGGACGGCCGATCCAACCAGACCCCGTGGGCCGCGGCGCACGGGCGGTTCGTCGCCGTCACCTGGGGCGCGACCGTAGATGGCAAGACCGACGTCTACGTCGCGCTCAGCCAGGACGAGGGGCAGACCTTTGGCGCACCCGCGCGCGTGAACGCCATCGACGGCGAGGCGCGCCTCGGCGGCGAGTTGCCGCCGCGCGTTGCGCTGGTCCCACGCCCGGGCGGCGGCGTGCCCGACATCGTCGTCGCGTTCGGCTCGAAGACGACCGGCACGGAGATCAAGATGTCGCGCTCCACCGACGGGGGCCGGTCCTTCACGCCGGGGCGGGCGCTTCAGGCGACCGGTGCCGCCGGCGATCGGGGCTGGCACGCGATGACGCTCGATGCCAACGGCGATGCCCACGTGATGTGGCTGGACCACCGCGGGCTGGCCGCGCAGAAGGCGCAGAGCCATGAGCATCACGAGGCTGCGGCCATCGATGGCGCGGCCATGGCGCAGCTCTCAGGGCTGTACTACGCGCGCGAAGGCACCGGCGCGCTCCAGGCCGAGCGCGAGTTGGTGAAAGGCGTCTGCTACTGCTGCAAGGTGGCGATGGCCACGGGCCCGCGCGGCGAGCTCTTCGCCGCTTGGCGGCACGTCTACCCCGGTAACCTTCGCGATATTGCCTTCATGGCATCGCGAGACGGAGGCCGGTCGTTCGCCGCTCCGGGCCGCGTGAGCCAGGATGACTGGCACCTCGCGGGTTGCCCGGACGATGGGCCCGCGATGGCGGTGGACGCGGAGGGCACGGTGCACGTGGTGTGGCCCACCGTGATTGGCGGCGCCACGCCCGAAGGCGCGCTGTTCTATGCGGTCTCGCGCGATGCCAGAACCTTCTCGCCACGCGTGCGCATCCCCACGCTCGGCAGCCCGAAGCCCATGCACCCACAGATTCTGGCGGACGCTTCGGGGCGCATCACCCTGGCGTGGGACGAGGTGATGAGCGGCGTCCGCCAAGCCGTCGTTCGCACGATGAGGTTCGACGAAGCGGGCCAGCCGCTCTTCGGCGCCACCACCCGTCTCGGCCCGCCCGACACGCCGTCGTCGTACCCTGTCCTCGTCGCAACCCCGCGCGGCACGATCGCGGTCTACGTTGAAGGCAAGCCCGGCGCGTCGCTCATTCGCACCTCCGTGCTTTGAACCTCCGTGCTTTGAACCTTGGTGCTTTGAACCGTGCGAACCTACTTGGGCAACCTTTCGGGCATCTCCGCCACCACATACGTCATCACGGCAAGAGACGCCGCTGCTTTCGACACCTCGGCCGGCAGGATGCGCTCGACCGTATCGGCGGGAGTGTGGTGGATGGTGAAGTACTTCGTCGAATCGCCCGAGTAGGCCATCATCGGCACCTTGCCCAGTGCCGCAATTGGACCGATGTCGGCCCCGCCGCCGCCCGGACCGACACTCTGCATGTCGATGCCGGTCAGCAGCGTCCCGATGTCGGCAAGGATGCGGCGCGCCGACTCGGAACCGCTGAAGGCCAGGCGCGCCGGCGCGAAGACGCCCGAGTCGGACTCGATGGCGAAGATATGATCCTGCGCCTCCGCGGCGTGCGCGTCCCGATAGGCATTTCCGCCGCGGAGCCCGTTCTCCTCGTTGGTGAACAGCACCAGCCGCACGGTGCGTCGAGGCTGAATCCCCAATTTCTTCATCAGCCGCAGGCTCTCCCAGGTCACGATGCAGCCCACCGCGTCGTCCGAGGCGCCGGTCGCGGCGTCCCACGAGTCGAAGTGGCAGCCGACCAGCACGATCTCGTCGGGACGCTCGCGTCCGACGATCTCGCCGATGACGTTGGCCGACTCGACGTCGGGCTCGAAGCGCGCCTCCATCTTCAGGCGGACGCGCACCGTGCGCCCGCGGTTCACGATGCGGTGAATGCGCTGCGCGTCTTCGACCGAGATTGCCGCCGCCGGGATCTTCGGCGCCTCGTCGCCGTAGGCCATCCCGCCGGTGTGGGTCGTGCGCAGCCCCGTCGGCCCCACCGAGCGCAGCAGCATGCCCACGGCGCCGTGCCTGGCCGCGGCGCGCGCGCCGCCGGAACGGTAGGCCACGGTCTCACCGTAATTGGTGTAGGGGACGTCGAACAGGACGATGCGTCCCTTGGCCTCGGAGGAGCGCTTCTGCAGCTCGTCCATGGTCGAGACGACCATGACCTCGGCCTCGATGCCCTCGGGCGGCGTGGCCACGCTGCCGCCCAGCCCGAGCAGGGGGATGACGTGATGCGGCGGATCGACGATCTCCAGGCTCTCCTGCCCGCGCACCCACCTGGGCGCCATCACCTTTTCGGTGCGAACCCGCTCGAGGCCGTCCTTCTTCATGGTGTCCTGGGCCCAGGCGATGGCCCGGGTCAGGTTGTCGGACCCGGTCAGGCGGGCGCCGTACGTGTCGGTGAGCTCGGCCAGGCGGTCCCAGCCGAACTGATCGGCGGTCGCGGTCGAGATGAGGCGATGGGCGTCGTCGCGGTAGGGGGACAGCCAGGCCGGGACCTGTGTCTGGACGCCTGTCGCCGCCGCCGAAGAGGGCGCCGGCCAGCCCGCAGCCACCGCCAGCCCGAGACCAAGCGCCAGGACAAAGGGAACCATCCGATGCATGGTCGCGGATTATAATCGGGGGCGTCAGGTCCGCATGCCCGTCTTCGCACGCGCCGTCTACATCGTGGTGGGCCTCACCTCCGTCGGGTTGGCCACGCTTGGAGCCCTGCTGCCAGGGCTGCCGACGACAGTCTTCCTGTTGATCGCGCTGTGGGCGTTCTCGCGCTCGAGCGCGCGCCTGCACGGATGGGTGAAGCGGATGCCGCTCTTCCGCGAGGCGCTGGTGCACGTGGAGCGCTATCACGCCGAGCGGTCAATCTCGCGCGGCGTGAAGCTGGTGGCGGTCTCGTGCGCGTGGTTCTCGGTGGCGCTGTTCTTCGCGAGCCGCGGCCTCGAGCCTTCGCTGACCGCGCTCATCCTGGTGACGCTGGCCATGGCGTGCACCATCTTCATGGCCCTCACGCGCACCGCCCGCCCGCAACGCACCTAGCGCGGGGCGGATGCCCTGGCCCGCGCCCACCTTCGCTCGCCCACATGGCAGCGCGAGCTCCGGCGGGCAAGCCCGCCGCACACGGATCGCACCCGATCGCACCAGCCCTAGAACCCCAGCACGTAGACCAGCCTGAAGCTCCTTCCCATCTCCGGCAGTTCGTCCTTCAGGTAGTTCAGGTGGTTCCGGTAGAGCGTGTTCGTGGCGTTCTCGAGGCGCGCGGTGACGGTGTTGAGGACTCGTCCCTGCATGAACGAGTACGACGCGTGGAACCTGAGGGTGGCCCACCCGCTGGTCGGCGTCTCGTCGCCGTACACGCGGCTCTGATCGGCCACCGCCGTCACGGCCGCACCAGCCTGGAAGGCGTTCTTCTGGTAGCGCAGGCCCGCGATGCCGCGATAGGGCGGAATGCGGGGCAGCGGCTCGTCGGTGTCGGTCAGCCGGCCGCGCACCATGTCGAAGGTGAACTCCACGGTCCATTCCGGCGTGAGCTTCACGTCGCCGTGCGCTTCCACACCCCAGAGGGTCGCGTCGCGCCCCACGAACTCCACGTACGGCAGGTCGCCGCCGTGCCCGTGATCGCCCTCCTCGTCTTCCGCGCCGTGTTCCACGCCAAACCGATCGTCGAACTCCTCCTCCCGCTCCTCGAACTCCTCGTCGCTGATCGGGTTGCGGAAGATGAAGTTGCTGATGGCGTTGTGGAAGAACGAGACCTCGCCCTCGAAGCGATCGCCGCGGACGCGGACCGCGAGGTCGAGGCCGAGGGCGCGCTCGGCCTCCAGGTCGGGGTTGCCGATCTCGTACGCGAAGTTCCCGAGGTGAGGGCCGAAGAAGTACAGCTCCTCGAGGGCCGGGGGGCGCGCGGCTCGCGCCAGGCTGGCGGCGATCACCAGGTTGTCGTTCGCAGCCTCGGGCCGGATCAGCAGGCCCACCGAGCTGGACCACTCGGTGAAGTCGCGAGTCGGCAGCGCGGTCTCGGGCGTGTAACTGGTGTGGTCGAGACGCCCGCCGAACTGCAGCGTCGCGTGCGACCAGGCGACCTCCTCGTAGGCAAACGCGGCCAGGCTGTTCTGGTCCACCGGCGGCGACAGCGCCTCGGCGCCCCGCGCCGCGAACTGGCGGTTGAGGAGCCATCCGCCCACGCTGCCCAGCAACGCGCCCGTCTTCCTGTGCGAGAGCAGCACCTCGCCTTCGAGCGTGTCGTTGTCGAAGGTCGTGCCGACGTCGGTCCCTTCCAACTCCTGGTGCTCGTACCGACGCACGCCGAAGGTGGCGCGATAGGACTGGATGAACCCCGGCAGCGCCGATCCGCCCGCGCGGATGTTGAACGCGTGCCGCCGCGGGGTGAGGCTGATCTGCCCTTCCTCGACCACCGGGATGCCGTACTTCTGATCGGTGTAGCCGTAGCTGGCGCCGACATAGGAGTGCTCGCCGGTCCAGGCGCCGCCGAGGCTGGCCATGCCC
>Ga0105094_10000025_pt1 | contig 52015 bp, 38 predicted proteins | sample PPLLak1March2015_2_FD_87023 | JGI IMG/M metagenome (GOLD analysis project Ga0105094, IMG submission 87023) | Freshwater sediment microbial communities from Prairie Pothole Lake near Jamestown, North Dakota, USA - PPLs Lake P8 Core (3) Depth... | ecosystem: Environmental > Aquatic > Freshwater >...
AACTCGCGGATCGGTCATGTCGCCAAAGTGTTGCTCAATGGTCGGCAGAACTATGTCTTCCATACTTATCCTCATTTGTCGAGTGTTGGATGAGGATAAGCCAAGTTCCTCGTTTTTGTCTAGTGGAATTTAGATGCGTTCACCCTACACCGGCGGGCCGTTTAACTTGCCAATGCAAGCTGAGCGCGCTATAATCAACTTTTGTGGTTTCTCAAGGCAAGTATTTGGATTTGTAGAGGTAATCGCATGCCTATCTATACCTACCGGTGTGAAAATTGCGGTGTGCAGTTTGAACGCCAGCAACATTTTACTGATCCGCCGTTGACACGCTGTCCGGAGTGCAACAAGAAGGCGCTGCGGAAAGTTTATCTGCCAGTTGGAATTGTATTTAAGGGCTCGGGCTTCTATTCGACCGATCATCGCTCCCCATCTGGAGCAAGCCGGACTACCGCCAAAGACAAGGCGCCTGAGGAAAAGAAGGAAGCTGAAACGAGCTCCAGCAACACAACTACTGGGAACCAGTCCAAGCAGGACAGTGAATGACCGAAGCACGTGAACGGGGGTCGACCTAAAACACAATTTGTATGGTTGTATAAAATGAGACGCCCAGGTGACAGGCGTCTCTCTTAGCATTTATCTATAGAACCTATGGAGGATTGACATGGACAACGAAGCACTACTTAACCAAGTTAAATCAGATGGCATTAAATTCATCGCTTTACAATTTACTGATGTCACCGGCGTAGTAAAGAGCGTCGATATTCCCGTCGCCCGCCTGGCAGGCGCCCTGGAGGACGGTGTGTGGTTCGATGGCTCGTCGGTGGAGGGTTTCGCTCGCATCCAGGAGAGCGATATGCGCCTGGTGATCGACCCAGACACTTATGCAGTACTCCCCTGGACACCGCCAGAGCTGCGGCGGGCGCGTGTCTTTTGCGATATTTATCAGCCAGATGGAGCGCCGTTCACAGGTGATCCGCGTGGTACGCTCAAGCGAATTTTGCAGCAGATCGAAAAACGCAGGTGGACCTTTAACGTCGGTCCGGAGCCGGAATTCTTCCTGTTCCGGCACAATGGCCCAGATATGATCCACCCTGTGCCGCATGATGTTGGCAGCTACTTCGATTTCTCCGCCAACGATGAGGCCGTCCGGGTACGTACCGAGCTAATGGCGGCTTTATCCAGTATGGGGCTGGAAGTTGAGATGGGCCACCACGAGGTGGCTTTAGGACAACACGAGATCGATTTTCGTTTCGCGGATGCACTACGCGCAGCTGATAACATCCTGACCCTCAAGTATACGGTCAAGGCTATCGCTGCCCAGCATGGTCTGATCGCTTCTTTCATGCCCAAACCGATCTTCGGCATCAATGGTTCCGGGATGCATTGTCACCAGTCGCTGTTCGACTATCAAGGCAACAACCTGTTCTTCGAAGAGAGCGAGGAATTTCACCTATCACCTATTGCTTATGGGTTTATCGGTGGTCAGCTGGCGCATGCCCGCGCTATGGCTGCGATTGTTGCGCCAACTGTAAACTCCTATAAACGTCTGGTGCCTGGCTACGAGGCCCCGGTATATATCGGTTGGGCGCAGATCAACCGCTCGGCGTTGATCCGCATTCCGCGCTTCACACCTGGAAGAGAGAAATCCATGCGCGCCGAGCTGCGCTTCCCTGACCCATCTGCAAATCCCTACCTGGCGTTGTCCGTTATGCTGGCGGCAGCTCTGGATGGTATCGAGAATAACACTGCCTGCCCGACGCCGTTGAACAATGTCAACGTATACCATCTTACAGCCGAGGAACGCGCCGAAATGGGCATCGCTGAGCTGCCTGGCTCCCTGGCAGAAGCCCTTCGGGAGCTTGAGAAAGACACTTTCCTGCAGGAGACTCTCGGTCCGATCACCTATGAGGCCTTCTTACGCGCCAAATGGGCGGAGGTGGAAGAATCCCGTATGCGTGTTACGGACTGGGAAGTTGAGCGTTATCTAGAAGTGGCTTAGTAGAAACCGATCTGGCAAACTCCACAGTTAGACGGTTCACCAGGTTGGGATTCCCGATATGGGGCTGGTGACCGCTTCCTGGTATTGCGTGTCCAGTGGCGTTTGGCAGACACTGGACCAAGTGCTGGAATGAATCTGGGTTGAGCGTGAGATCATGCTCACCCCAGATCACCAGCACGGGGATATTGATCACCCCCAGTGAGCCAGATAAGTCGGGGAAATCCCTGGTGATGTAGAGAAAGTGCGGAGAAGCGCGCTTGTAGTCATTGGCGATTTGCTGGCGGATTTCGGGAGAGAAGTTCGCTGCGCTGCTCGGATCCCACCCAAGGAATAAATTAATCAGCCATTCCGGCACGGCACGCATGGCCTTAACACCCAGGGCCGGTCTGCGCCGGATGACCCGCAAGATGGGTGCCAGCTGTTCGGGACTGTACAGCGGGTTGATCAGCACCATCCCGCGGACGTTTTCGGGGTGGCACATGGCATAGTATAAGCTCAGATAGCTTCCCAGCGAGTGACCAACCAGCAGCGGCGGCTCCGGCAACTGAAGGCTGTCGATCCAGCCGCTCAAACGCGAGGAGAAAGCTTCGATGTGGTATTGGCTGGGATCATCCGGCTTTTCGCTCTGCCCGTGTCCGGGAAGATCGAGGCGGTAGGCTCTGAACCCGGCGAGAGCCAAAGACGGGGATAAACTGGCCCAATCCTGCAACGAGGCTGCCATGCCATGGATCAACAGGACCGGGATACCGTCCCCTTGGACAAGATAATTGATCCCTGAGCTGTTATTGCTATATTCCATTGTTCGGGACGATCTATTCAATGCTCACTTGAAATGAAAAGTTGTTTGGCTGGAAAGCTCGATGCGCCGAGCCAGCTCACGGCGCAGCACCTTTCCAATAAATGTGCGCGGGAACTCATCCAGGAATATGACCAGGCGCGGCACCAGCTCTGGCGGCAGGCGACGTTTGCAGTACCCGATGACGGATTCTGAGGAAGGGCGGTCTTTACCGCTGATCACGAAGGCGATCGGCTGGTTGGCAATAGCGATAACTGCAGCCTCCTTCACTTGGGGGATCTCGTAGAGAACTTCCTCGATATCGCGTGGAAAAGCCGGCTTGTCCCGCTGCCTGGAGGGATACCACATATCAGCTTTGCGGGCAATAATGCGGAAATAGCCATCACTATCCATCTGGGCAATATCCCCGGTGAGCAGCCATCCATCTAGAGAGAGGGCGCGCTCGGTTTCATCAGGCTGCTGCCAATAGCCGACCATCACCTGGGGTCCGCGCACCGCCAGCTCTCCGATCTGACCAGTTGGTACGCGTCGCCGGCTGGTCTTTAAATCCATGATACGCGCGTCTGTATTAGGCAGTGGGATGCCGATGCTGCCAACCTTTCGTAATCCATTCAATGGATTGGCATGAGTGACTGGTGATGCCTCTGTTAATCCGTAGCCCTCCACCAGGTGACCATGCGTTAATTTTTCGAAAGCCTCCTGCACTTCTACCGGCAAGGGAGCCGATCCGCTGATGCAGGCTTTGATCGAGTCGATCCCGAATTTGCGCACCCCGGGTGCGTCCTTGATCGCCACGTACATCTGAGGAACTCCCGGGAAGATCGTCGGTCGCTGGCGGCGGATCGTTTTCAGGATATCAGTGATCTCAAACTGAGCTTTGACGATCAGGGTTGCTCCCAACGACAGAGGCACATTTAATGCCGTTGTCAGACCGTAGCTGTGAGAGAAGGGCAGCACACACAGGAATCGCTCTACACCCTCCTCTGCCATGGCAAACCAGTGGCGGGTCTGCAGGGTGTTTGCCACCAGGTTGGTATGCGACAGCATCACGCCCTTGGGTGTGTCCGTGGTGCCGCCCGTATAGATGATGCATGCCATATCTGTGGAGGCTACCTGGACTTCTGGGATTTCCTGGCTGGCGCTTCGCAATAGCTGGCTTAAGACGTGCATACTGGCATCCATGGGAATGTCCAGCAGGTGCAGCAGCCGCCTTCGGGGAGACAAACCGAAAGCCAACCGTTTGTAGAGCGGCAGGTAATCGCTAACATGGGTGAAGATGATATGCTTTAATGGCGAGCTGCCTCGCTCATCGAGCTGCTGCTTCAAGCGTTGGATCAGCTCATCGAATTGGGTCAGGGTTACCAGCACGGTTGCGCCGGAATCGTTCACCTGTCGGATCAGCTCACTCACCTCGGTGGTCGGCAGCGTAAAAACCCCTACCCCGCCAGCTTTCAACGTGCCGTAAAAAGCAATGACCATTTGAGGCAGGTTGGGCAGAAGTAACATCACCCGCTCACCCTTATTCAAGCCCAATCCAAGCAGGGCATTGGCAAAGCGATTTACCTCCCGCTCTAAACGGCGGTAAGTAATGCGGCGACCCTCGAAGTGGACGGCAATGCGGCCTGGGTAGCGGCGGGCAGCCGAATCGAGCAGGGATGGGAGCGGAACGCGCGGGATGGCTACTGTCTGGGGCGTTCCAGCAGCGTAATATGGAAGCCAGGGACGCTCATGGTTAAGGTCGTTTTGCCGCTGTTCCTGCTCCTGTCCTTCATCCTCTCGCCATGAGCGGTTAGAGGTTTCAAGGAAGCGGCTGATGGCTCGGTTAACCGCATCGCGCCGCTCCAGCATTACCATGTGTCCGGAGGCGCCCACATCGATCTCTTCTGAGTTTGGGATAGTGCGGGCGACCTCTTCGTAGAGCGGTCGTTTAAACACCTGATCCTGGTAGCCGCGAATTACCAGGGTTGGCACATTTACTTCTCCGTACCGCTGCCAGCTGTTCCAGGTGATTAATGCATCCTCATGCCATGCCTTCAGGATCGGCGGCGGAGCTCCGAGCCAGCTTCGAGTAAAAGGCGTCAGCGCCTGCAGGGTGGTGGCGGGCAGGCGCAGCAGGTTGCGGTAAACCGGGTTGAGCCGATACTCTCCGGGTGTGGCGATCAGGATCAAGCGCTCCACCCGCTCGGGATAGCGGGCGGTAAAATCTGTGGCAATTGCGCCGCCAAAGGAATGTCCTGCCAGTACGATTTTTTCATTGATGCCAAAAGTGTCCAGCACCGCCAGCAGGTCGGTGACCAAAACAGACATGGTATATTTACCGCCCGGTTTGCTGGAATGACCGTGCCCGCGCTGGTCGATGGCGATCACCCGGCTGGATGCGGAGAAATTCTGCAGCTGATAGACCCACTGGCGAGCCCTGCCACCAAAACCATGTAAGAATACGATTGTACGCTGGGGCTGGTCGGGATGGATGTCGATGACAGATAAATACAGGGGTGGATCTGCAGCGATGCGAACGCTGCGCCGGTACAATTCCAGGTCAATCTGCATGGATGAAGTCTACAACATTTATCCTCAAACGTAAAGCATTCACTTTCTGCAGCCAATTCCTTCCCCTTAGCGAGGGGAAACCCGGATTTTCGGATTCTTGTGGAAGTCTTATTCAACGGCCCTAAGGGAAATGTAAGCCCATTCTCAAGTATCAGGACGAGGCTGCGTTGTATAATAGAAAAACATAATTGATTTTGGTGCTGATGACTGCGTCAATTGGGAGGGCATGCTGGATGGAAGGAAGAATTGAGTTCACCAACAACTATTCGGATATGAGCACCGACCAGGGCTTCCAGTTTGAGTTCAATTGCAATCGCTGTGGAATGGGCTACCGTACCCGATTCCAGTCTTCAGGTATCAGCATGATATCGGGGGCCCTGGATACCGCCAGCGGTCTGTTTGGGGGAATATTCGGTCAAGCTGCGGATGTAAGCGAGAGGGTCCGGTCGGCGGGTTGGGAACGCGCTCACGACGATGCCTTCGTCAGAGCGATGAAAGAGGTTAAGTCCGAATTTATCCAATGCCCGCGCTGTTCAAGCTGGGTATGCCGAAAGAACTGCTGGAATCCTTCCAAAGGATTGTGCAAGGAATGCTCCCCCGATCTGGGTGTGGAGATGGCTGCTGCCCAATCGAGCCGGACTGTCGAGGAAATTTGGGCGCACTCCAAGATGACTGAGGAAGACCGGGAGATGCTGAAAGAATCCAGCTGGCGAGAAGGCGTAGTCGCTGCTTGTCCGAACTGCGAAGCTCCACTCGCCAAAAATGCAAAATTCTGTCCGGAGTGCGGGACTAAGATCAAATCAGAGAAATTCTGCATTGAATGCAGAGCAAAGATCGATTCGGGTGTCAAATTTTGCTCCGAGTGCGGTGCGAAGCAGAATTAAACCAGACCAGTTTACCAGGTAATCTCAACAAACAGCGCCGGGTGGTCCGACTCGGGTCCGGTTAGGAAACGCGCCTCACTGACGCGCGTCCCGGGCGTGACAAATACGTGGTCGATGCGCTCCACAGGGTTGTAACCCTGGTCGTCTATGCCATCGGGCCACTTGATCAGCCAGGCATCCTCCAACAGGCTGCGAGTCAGGTGGTACTGCTCTGTATCTGGCTCGAAGTTGAAATCTCCCATTGCGATCACATTCTCCAGGTTGTCCACCTCTTCTAAGAACGCTTCCTGCTGGACAATGGGTCCGCCGTTTCCCAGGTGGGTGATAAACAGGTTGTTGGTTTTACTACCCACAATGACCTGAGCGTGGATCGTGGCGGTCTGTTCGCCTTCACTGAACATGAAGAAGGTTTGTGGCTGCATGATCGGGTATTTCGATAAAAGGGCGATGCCGAAAGTACCTGATACAGTCTTTGGACCGTAGTACGAATACATGCCAAGCCTGTCGGAAAAGTAGCGCACCACATCGTTGTTGCCCCCGGCAATGCGGTTGGTGTCTGATTCCTGCAGCCCGATGATATCAGCATCCAGGCTGCGGATAAGATCGAGCTGGCCATCGAAATTGCGCTCCCCACTTTCGCTGTAACCTTGTTGGATATTGTACGTCAAGACGCGCAGCGAATTTACGTCTGTGCTGGCGGGTGAGGGTTTCGCAGATATCAGAGCGGCGGCCAGCACGGTCAGGAGACTGGCACTGGCGAGGGTATACCGGAGGCTGCTGTTGATAGCGACAGGGAGGCGCATTTCCCTGCGTTTAAACAGCAGCGGCAGGAACAACATGATGCCGGCGACCAGGTACACCAGCCAGAATTTGTCGCGAAAGAATGGGCCGACCACCGGAATGTAATCGTAAACAGTGGTGAATACATGGGAAAGAACCAATAAGAGGATGAAGAACGAGCCGAGCAGAAATCCACCTCCCAAGGAGCGCGCTGGCGGCTGCAGATCTACCAATGCCTGGGTGTAGAGCATGAAATCTACCAGGATCACTGGATACAAGAATAGCATCAGGTATAAAGTTAGATACGCGGCCGGATTGGAAGCAGGCTCGTAGAGTGGGTAGCCAGCTGCATCGACTGGGAAGCGCAGCTGGTGGGGGAGAATCGCCAGCAGCATGGCAAGGATGAAGAGCGAGTTCCAGGCAATCACAATCCTGCGATCTGTGATCCATTGCAATCCGCCCTTGGTTACGATTATCAGGACAAAGCAAATTGTCCCCAGGGCGATGGTCGCCAGGACGGACAGGTAATTCACCTCGCTCCAGCGGGCAATAACATTTGGGCTGGCGAAAGTAAAATATAACAGGATCCATGCGGCGCCGATGCCCAGACAGTGACCGGCAATGCGGACAAATGAGACCCGGATGTTTGGTTGGGGAACCTCCCTGGCTGTCTGGATTTCTTGCAACATACCTGGCAGCATGGCACCTGCCAGCAGCGCCAGGATGACCCCGACGAATCTGGCCCATCCCCCAGCGGTGAGGTCAGTACCGGAATTCAATGCGCGGTCCAGGATAGCCAATAAAAGACCGATTGCTAAACCCGACCCGAGCTGTATACCACCATTGCGGTCTTTGTGTTTTCCCAGCTCCCAGATGAGGGCAGGCAACAGGAGCAGAAAAGCCGCCACCCCCAAGCCCGATACCAGCATACGGCCGCGCGTATCCAAGAATACTTCGATGGCCCGGCAAAGCAGGACCAATATTCCAGCAAATAATGGGAGCCTGGCAGCAAACCCTCTCCCGAACACGAGCAGCAGGATTGGCGAGAAAAACAACAATATACTGATGATCTCAGCCGGGATGCCGGTCCCCAATAGACCGAAGGCATAGATGCCGGCGACGAACTCGGTGATCAATTGGATGAAGGAAAAAAACAAGATGAAATAGACCAGCAAGCGGCGCTGTTCAGCGGAGATGGTCAGGATTTTCACGAATGTCGTCCTTTCTACATGCGTTTATTTGCCCGGCGTATTTGCCTACCAACCGTATTTCCAACTGGCTGTTTCTTTGGTTTTGTAGAGAACTTGCGCAGTTGGTGAATTTGACGGAACTGCTTAACTTCTATAGTATATACTCGTTCGCTGCGCGTGCAATGCTATAATTTCCGGGTTCTACGTTATTTATATAAACACCATCTCGATACGTTCAGGTGTGGAATCAGGGATTTGGAACTTATCACCACTCAGGAGGCTTAATGGCTGTTGTCACGCATGCCCTGCAATTGAGCACCCGCGGCGGTGCGGATATGGTCGATATTACAGACGATGTCGCCCGTTGTGTCCGCCAATCCGGCTTGAAAAGTGGGGTAGTTACCGTCTTCTGTCCGTCATCCACCAGCGGGCTTACGACCATTGAGTATGAGTCAGGCGCCTTGGGCGATCTAAAGCGCCTGTTCGATGAAATTATTCCGCCGGAAAAACATTACTCCCATAATGCCCGCTGGGGGGATGGCAACGGTCACAGCCACGTACGCGCGGCACTTTTGGGCGCCTCGCTCAGCGTTCCGTTCGTCAACTGCGACCTTACCCTGGGAACGTGGCAGCAGGTGATCTATGTGGATTTTGATAACCGTCCCAGGCGCAGGGAACTGGTGGTGCAGGTAATGGGGGAATAAACTCTTTTCACGGTTTAGCGTAGATGCCCAGGTGGTTGCCTACCGGTCTTTGCCAGCCCGGTACACCCCGGTCAACGGGCGAATTCAGCACGTCTCCCCTGCCGAAGCTGCCCTGTTTCACCAGGGTAGATGACCCTCCACCATCCAGGTTCATGCCGAAATAGCCACCCTGTTCGATGATGATCTGAGCCAGCTCTGTCAGAGTGGCTCCCTCGCTGTAGTTTGGCTGGCGCCCATCCACTACCACCAGGATCATGCGTTTGGCGGCTTTATCCAGGGCGACTGCTGTGCGCGGCTGGCGATCATCGTCTGGGAATGCCTGCACCTGGCCCTGCTGGACCAGCATTATATTCCCGGAAATGGCATTGTGGACTTTACCGATCGGTGTGTTAAAGCGCGCCCGGTTGGTGCGGGCGATGTACAGCACAGGTTCGTTATCAGTCTGGTATGAGTAGATTGTGCCCTCCGAAGCTGCCAGGCCGATGGGGGCCACCGGGTCACCCCTGTGAGGGTAGTAATAGAAAATACTGTGGGAATACCAGGGCCCAAACCCGTCGCCGTTGATAGCGATCTGCAGGTTGTTCTCCTCCAGGAATTGAGAAGTTGTGCTTGCCTCCAGGGGAAGCTCCTCTTTGGGATTGCCGGGAGTGACCAGGAAGCGGATGCCTTCAGCTTGCAGGTCAATGGTGATGATGTGGATCATCATCAGGCGCGGCGATTGGCGAACGATGCGCTGGTAAGTCACGCCCTGATAGAGGGTCTGGTCCGTGGGGTTGGGCTGAGAACGGATAAAAGCCCATCCCCAGGCTGCTGCGCCTGTCAGGATGGCTACCAGCACGCAGGCCACGCTGGCGAATAATCCCCCCAGAATCCAGTTGCGTCTCATGGCTTACTGCTCTGGCAGGGTCCACAGGCGGATGGTCTGGTCATCCGAAGCGCTGGCTACCAGTGTCCCATTCGGTGAGAAGGTTACGCAGTTCACCGGACCAGTGTGACCATCAAGGATCAGCGCAGGGCTGTCTTGAGCAACGTTTTCACCAACCGGCAGCATCTGCCAGATCACAACCTGTCCATCTTTGCTAGCAGCAGCCAGCCACCTTCCATCTGGAGAGAAGGAGATGGCGTTGACCGGCTCCAACCCGTACTGCAGCGTTTTCGCCAGACTCCAATCCCCAGGTAGCCAGATGCGTATATAGCCATCCCCATATCCCGCGGCCAGGTACTGGCTGTCGGGCGAGAACGCTACACTGGTGGCAGGCTGCTCGGTTGGGTCAAGGGTTGCCAGCCATCTGCGGTCCGAGAGCTGCCAGACGCGCACGTGCCCATCGGATTCGGACCATGCCAGCGATTGCCCTGTGGGGGAATAGGCGATGTCTAGAACGCGCGACATGCCTTCGTCAATTACCTGCAGCGACCTGCCGTCCAGGACGCGCCAGATCCGTACCGTGTAATCGTCTGACGCCGTTGCCAGGCTGGTTCCATCCGGCGAGAAAGTCAGGCTGTTTATCCACCCGCCGTGACCGGTCAGGGTATGCACCAGGCTGCCGTTGGAGATACGCCATATCCGCACCAGCCCATCGTCGGAGCCGGTGGCGATCAATTGATTATTGGGAGACACTTCCAGTGTAAGCACCGGAAAGGGGTGTCCGAGCATGGTGCGCAGCAGAGACACATTTTGCACCTGCCACAGGCGAAGGGTATTATCGACCGAGCCAGAGACCAACAAGCGCCCATCAGGAGAGAAATCTACAGCCCAGACCTTCCCGGTATGTCCAGTGAGCACAGCCTGCGCTTTTACGTGGAGGGCGGGAGTTTCCTGAGTCGGCTCGCAGGCTGCTGAAAGTGTGGGCATATTGAATGTCAGGGTCGATTGGTTGTTGCCTTCGTCGGTTTCTTCGATCTGGGAAGTGAGATCAACGGTGGCGATATTCTCCTGAGCATATGTATTGAACCAGATGGGGAGCGTTTCGCCTGCTGCCAGCCCATCTTCAACGCTGACCTGAGCGCTGTTGAGACCAACAATGAAAGATCCGGCATCGGCACTGCCGTTGTTGATAATCGTCACCAGGGTACCCAGGTCGGTAGCATCGTAGCATATGGTCGGCGTCTCGGGCTCAAACGCCAAGGAATCTATAACCAGATCAGGCAGCGGGACAGGGGTGAGCGTTGCCGCGGGGGTGGGAGATATCGTAGTCGTCGGCAGCTCGCCACTGGGAGGCATACATGCCGCGGCTATCAGCGCCAGAGCGGCAAGGATGATCCATTTACTGAGACGGTGACAGGTAAATCTAGAGTTGGATCTGCTGTTCCCTGGCGCGCATGGCATTAAAAGCCGCAATCGACACCTCCAGCATATCCAGACTGGGTTCACGGGTGGTGAGGTTCTGCAGCGCCAGGTTTGGTTTAACCAGCCAGCGCACTAGGGCAGAGTCGAGATGATTGGCCGTCCAGCGGATATATTCATAAGCCACGCCAGCCAGGATAGGCAGCATGAGCAGCCTGCTGGCCAGACGCCAGAACATCGGCAGCGGTCCGAGCAGCGAGAAGACGATGATCGAAAGCAGCACCAGGGTGAGTAGAAATGCTGTGCCACAGCGCGGATGTTCAAGGGAGAAGCGCGCCACGCTTTCGGGAGTGAGATCCGCACCCGCTTCGAAGGCGTTGATCGTTTTATGCTCGGCGCCATGATAGGCGAATACCCGCCGAATATCTGGGATACGTCCTACCGCCCAGATATAACCTACCAGGATAACCAGGCGGATCAATCCCTCCACTACGTTCCCCCACCAGGCATTCACATTCAGGGCGCGCTCGATCAGCTGCCCGCCTACTGCGGGTGCCAGGAAGAACAAACCGATGCCGAATGCCAGCGATACCCCAAGGGTTAGATACAATGCCGGGCCTTCAAGCTTGGCGTCTTCTTCGGTTTGTGTGTTGGCAGAGATGGTCAAGGCACGCATGCCCAGACCGAGGGCATCCCACAACATAACAAGCCCGCGTAGAAAAGGGATTTTGGTTAGTTTGCTCTTGTATATGCCGCCCAGAGGTTCTGTGTGCAGCACGATCTCCTGATTGGGGGCGCGCATGGCAATCGCTACAGTGCTTTTGCCGCGCATCATCACACCCTCTATAACGGCCTGGCCACCATAAGTAGGTAATTTAAGATCGCTCATCAGGGTCTCAGGTTAAAGAAGAAATGAATGCAAGTGTCAGTCCCACGCCGCCAGGTGGGCAGGTGCAGCTTTTCATTGGGGCTGTGATAATTATCGTCGGGGAGACCGAAACCGGTGTTCACCGTTTCGATGCCCAGGAGCTCCTGGAAATCGCCTACCACTGGCACGCTCCCGCCCTCACGGCGGAATACAGGACGTTTGTCCCATACCGTCTCCAATGCCTTAAACATAGCCTCCACACTGGTTGAATGCCGGTCAGAGATCGAAGCCCGCCCGCCAGCATGATTGATCAGCTCGTAAGTCACCGTTTCAGGGGCATGGGTCTTGATATACTGCCGGAGCTGTTGTTCGACTTCGTTTGGGTCCTGGTCAGGCACCAGACGACACGAGATCTTTGCCATAGCTTTACCAGGCAGGACTGTCTTTGAGCCCTCCCCGGTGTACCCGGAGAGCAGACCGTTCACTTCCAGAGTGGGCCGGGCGCCAAGTCTCTCGATCGCGGTATAGCCGCTTTCTCCATCCCAAAGAGCCGGGACGCCGGTCAATCCTTTATAGGTCGCTTCAGTCAGCGGCAGGCGGGCCAGCTCTGCGCGCTCCTCATCATCCAGTGGGCGGACTTTATTGTAAAAACCAGGCAGGGTGATCCTCCCCTGCTCGTCGTGCATCCCGGCGATCAGCTCACTCAGCACCTGAGCCGGGTTGTGGACGATGCCACCGTACAGACCGGAGTGCAGGTCGTGGTCGGGGCCAGTGATGCGAATCTCGAAATAAACCAGCCCGCGCAGTGCGTAAGTAATGCTCGGCTGGTCAGCTGCCAGGATTCCCGTATCCACGTTCAGCGCAAAATCACTGGCGAGGAAATCTTTGTGAAGGCTGATAAACGCTGATAGGTTCGGTGAGCCGATCTCCTCTTCGCCTTCGAGCAGGAATCTTAAGTTAACGGGCAGGTTTCCAGTCCGTACGATAGCTTCCAGGGCGCCGACGACTGCAATGATCTGGCCCTTCATATCGCTGGCGCCGCGCGCATACAGGTTCTCCCCGCGCACAGCAGGTTCGAATGCCCCGCTGCGCCACAGCTCCAGGGGTTCTGCAGGCTGCACATCATAGTGCCCATACACTAACACTTTAGGCGCGTCCGGCCCAGCAGTATTCGACTCGGCGCATACCACCGGGTGACCTGCGGTCGAGTGGATTTCCACTCCAGACATGCCGATCGATTCCAGTTTGGCAGCTATCCATTCGGCTGCTCGGCGCACATCGCCTTTGTTCTCCGGAGCAGTGGAAATAGAGGGTATACGCAGAAAATCGATCAGCTCATCGAGCAGTTTTTGATTGTTATCGTAAGCGTAACGCAGAGCGGTAGTGCGTGGGTCGGTCATCCTAACTCCTTGAAAGTCGGCGCCGGATCAGGAAATGACGATTCGGGCAGTGGTTTACAAATGAGCACGCCAATTATACACGTCCCCGGTACAATTGGCGTGCGCTTTGGGGTTTCTTCATCCCCGGCTAATGATCGAGCTTGTGGATGATACAATAAACCTATGCCGAAAGTCCGACTTGACGTGCTGTTGGTGGAGCGTGGTTTGGCAGAGAGCCGCAACCTGGCCCAACGGCTGGTGATGGCGGGTCAGGTAAGGATCGGGGGCGAAGTGGTTACCAGACCATCTGCTTGGTTCTCCCCGGACGTCACGGTCGAGATCGATCAAGGGCCTCGTTACGTATCCCGAGGCGGTGAGAAGCTGGAAGCCGCTCTGCTGGCTTTTGGGATCGAGGCCGGCAAATGTATCTGTGCTGATGTCGGCGCGTCCACAGGTGGCTTTACCGACTGTCTGCTCCAACAAGGCGCTGCCAGGGTGTATGCGATCGACGTGGGAAAAGGTATCCTACACTGGAGGCTGCGTCAGGATCCACGCGTGGTTGTGATGGAGCGAACCAATGCCCGGTTTCTGGATCGCCTGCCAGAGCCGGTCGACCTGGTCACGATCGATTCGTCTTTTATATCCCTGAAGCTGCTGCTCCCGGTAGTACAGGTCTGGTTGAAACCGGTTTCTATACAAAGTGATACAACTGCCCGAAGTGTGGTCGCTCTGATTAAACCCCAGTTTGAGGCTGGTCGCGCCCAGGTTGCCCGCGGGCAAGGTGTAATCCGTGACCCCACTGTGCATCGGCAGGTCCTGCTGGATGTGCTGAGTTTTGCTCAAGAAATTCACTATGCTGTCCGCGGCCTTATTCAATCACCTTTACAGGGTCCGAAGGGGAATGTCGAGTTCCTGGCACGGTTGGATTATCCCGGGACGGGTGCGCAGTCGCTCGAGCCGCTGGTGAGCAGGCTGTTCGAGCGTTCAATAGAGGCTGGGCCGAGTTAGATTAAAATCGAGTATACTTCACGGCGCTTATGAGCACTGAGCACATCCGCAATTTTTGTATTATCGCCCATATCGATCACGGCAAATCGACCCTTGCAGATCGTCTGCTCCAGCTCACTGGTACGATCTCGGATCGCGATATGACCGAGCAGGTCCTGGATAGTATGGATCTCGAGCGTGAAAAGGGTGTGACCATCAAGGCCTCAGCAGTGCGCATGCTGTATACCGCTGACGACGGCTGTGAATATGAATTGAACCTGATCGATACTCCTGGGCATGTCGATTTCGGCTATGAAGTCTCACGTGCCTTAGATGCTTGTGAAGGCGCCCTGCTGGTGGTCGACGCTTCTCAGGGGATCGAAGCACAAACCCTGGCAAATCTGTATATGGCGCTGGAGGCTAATCTGGAGATCATCCCGGTGATCAACAAGATCGATCTGCCTTCCGCCCACCCGGAAAAGGTAGCTGAAGATATCAGCAGCCTGCTCGGCACTCCTGCGGATCAAATCCTGCGCATATCCGCCAAAGTGGGGATGAACGTAAAGTCGGTCCTGGAGGCGGTTGTACAGCAAGTACCGCCCCCCAAAGGAGATGAAACCGCACCGGCGCGCGCTCTCATCTTTGATTCCCACTACGACCCCTATAAGGGAGTGGTAGCTTATATTAGATTGGTGGATGGGCGGATTCTCGCCAGCGACACCTTGCTGCTGATGGCAAGCGGCGCCGAGGTTAAACCGGTCGAGATCGGTATTTTCGCACCTGACCTGAGACCTGCATCTACCCTCTCAGCCGGGGAGGTCGGCTATGTGGCTACCGGGCTGAAGACCGTTCGGGAGTGCCGCGTTGGCGACACGATCACCCTGGTCTCACGACCCTCCCACGAGCCTCTGCCAGGATACCGGCATCCCAAGCCAATGGTCTTCGCGGGTATATACCCGGTAGAAGGCGAGGACTATGCTAACTTAAAGGAAGCTCTGGAAAAGCTACAGTTGAATGATGCTTCGCTGGTCTATGCACCAGAGACGTCGCAGGCGCTCAATTTCGGCTTCCGCTGCGGTTTCCTGGGGATGTTCCATATGGAGATCATCCAGGAGCGTCTCGAGCGTGAATATGACCTGGATATTATCGTTACGGCTCCCTCTGTAGAATATGAAATTGTCATGCGGGATGGCAGTGCGGTGCGCATCGACTCTCCAGCTGCCCTTCCGGATGAAGCCACGCTGGCAGAGATCCGTGAGCCCTGGATGAATATCCAAATCTTCACCCCGACCGAGTTCTACGGCACCGTCATGGACCTGGCAACCAAGCGGCGCGGCATTTTTACTGAGCAGGAGTATCCCTCGCTCGACCGGGTGCAGCTCAGCTTCCAGATCCCTCTTTCGGAGCTGATCGTAGACTTCTTCGACCAGCTGAAATCCCGTACACGTGGCTATGCTTCATTAGATTATCAGTTTGCCGAGTATCGCCCAGATGACCTTGTGAAGCTCGAAATCCTGGTCAACGGCGAGCCGGTTGACGCGCTGGCAACGATCGTCCATCGTAACGATGCGTTCCATAAGGGTCAGGCGATCATCTCCAAGCTCAAGGATGTTATCCCGCGCCAGCTTTTCGTGGTACCCATCCAGGCATTCGCGACCGGCAGGGTGATCTCGAGGGCTAATATCAAGGCTATGCGGAAAGATGTGCTGGCGAAATGCTACGGCGGGGATATTACCCGGAAGAAGAAGCTGTTGGAGAAACAGAAGCGCGGTAAGAAGCGTATGAAAATGGTGGGGAACGTTGAGATTCCGCAGGAAGCGTTCCTGGCAGTGTTGCGATACGGAGAAGAATAATATTAATGCTCCTGCCCAGAACCCTCTGGATAACGACAGGCGCGGCCGGGTCGAGTGGCGCCGGATACTGCCTGGTGTACTCGTCAGCCTGGTCTCCCTGATCGTCGTCTTTTATTTTGCCGATCTGGAAAAGCTCCGACAGGCCTTGCTGTTGGCGGACCTGCGGCTGGTGTTCCTGGCAATGGGCTTCATGCTCGTCTGGCTGATGGTGCGCGGGATGTTCTGGCGGACCCTCCTGCAGGAGAAAGCTGCTTACCCGGCGGTATTCTGGACGCTGAACGAAGGCTATCTGATCAATAACCTGCTTCCCTTTCGATTGGGGGAGGTCGCCCGGGCATTTCTTCTCAGCCGTAAGGCTCCCGTAGGATTCTGGGAGGTGCTGACCACCATCATCATCGAGAGAATCATGGACTTGACTCTGGCTGTAGGATTGCTGTTTTGCACACTGCCATTTGTGGTAGGCGCCGGCAACCAGCTTCCAATTGCCGCCTCCATTGCCGTGATCATCCTATTGGCATTCCTGGGTATGTACCTGCTGGCACGGAACCGCGCCTGGGCGTTGGGGATTTTCAACCGGGTCGCGGACCGGCTGCCGATAGTACGCCGTTTACTAGGCAGAGCTGTACCGGCCTTCTTCGATGGGCTCTCGATCCTCACCGATGGCAAACGGTTTCTGCGTGCAATGTTTTGGGTCATGCTGGATTGGTTAATTGCTATCTTCCAATTTTATTTCCTTCTATTGGCTTTTATCCCCAGCACCAGGCTGCTCTGGTCGAGCTTCAGCCTGGCTGTGACTGCGCTGGGGATTGCTGCTCCCTCTTCCCCTGGGGCAGTCGGAGTCTTCGAAGCCGCCATGGTCGGATCGCAGGCGCTCTTTGGCGTGGATACCTCTGTCGCGCTGGCAGCCGCTATCACGGCACACCTCTTACAGTACATCGTCACCGGTGTGTTGGGGATATATGCACTGGTCAGGGACGGGGAATCGCTGGCCGGCTTGTACCGGCGCGTGCGCGGCCTGCAATCCGAGCGGCAGGGGTAAGTCCATCCAATGCGAATTCTGATGGCATTGACGTATTACCGGCCCCACTATTCCGGTCTTACGATCTACGCCGACCGGCTGGCACGCGCCCTGGCGAGGCGCGGCCATGCGGTGAGCATATTAACTTCTCACTACAATCGTGATCTGCCCCTGCGAGAGCAGCGCGACGGGGTCCAGATCCTGCGCATGCCAGTGCTGATGCATGTCAGCAAAGGGGTGATCATGCCGCACATGCCGGTCTGGGCGTGGAAGCTAGCAAGCCAGGCGGATATAATCAACCTGCACGTCCCTCAGCTGGATGCCGCCGGGATCGCGGTGATTGGTCGCTGGCTTGGCAAGCCGGTAGTGCTGACCTACCACTGTGACCTGCGCCTTCCACAGGGTCTTATCCACGCGGTGGCCAACCAGGTTTCGCATATCGCCAACCGGATCTCAGCTGCAGCCGCCAGGGTGATCGTCACAAACACCCGCGATTATGCTGAGCACTCAACTTTTCTAAAGCCCTACCTTCCCAAGCTTCGCTATGTTTTACCGCCGGTCGAAATCTCACCCGTGGTGCAGGCTGAAATGGAAGCATTCCGGGGAATGGCGGGCATCCAGGTGGGCCAGCCAGTAATCGGCATGGCGGCGCGTTTGGCCACAGAAAAGGGTGTCGAGTATTTGGTACAGGCACTACCCACTATCCTGGAGCATTACCCGCAGGCGCGCGTCCTTTTTGTCGGTCAATACCAGAATGTTTTTGGAGAGCAGGCATATGCTCAGAGGCTGGCTCCCTTGATTGAACGCCTGGGCGACCATTGGCGATTTTTAGGCATATTATCTAATGGCGATTTCACTGCTTTCCTTTCTAGTTGCGATGTACTTGTACTGCCCAGCCTGAACAGCACGGAATCCTTCGGGATGGTGCAGGTAGAAGCCATGAGCTGCGGCACTCCAGTGGTAGCCACCGACTTGCCCGGCGTACGGCAACCGGTGCTGATGACGGGTATGGGCGAGATTATCCCCCCGGCAGATGCGGGTATGCTCTCCAAAGCAGTTCTCAAAGTCCTGGAACGGCCCGAGGATTATCGAGGCGACCCAGCAGGGATTTCCCGGCAGTTCTCCTCAGATACGGTGGCTGGGGAATACGAGAATCTGTATACAACGCTCTTAACAAATGACCTCTAAAGACTTCCTCTGGCTTCACCTGCGCGACCTGCCTTATTTCCGCGCCATGCTGCGAGCTGTGGAGGCGTCCTTCTACCAGGACCTCGAGCTGCCCGCCCCGACGCTGGATGTCGGCTGTGGGGATGGGCACTTCGCCAGCGTGGCATTCGACCGCCCGCTGGAGGTAGGTATCGATCCGTGGGGCGGGCCGATCCGCCAGGCTGCTCGGCTAGGTGGCTATCGCTCCCTGGTGCAGGCGGATGGTGGTCGTTTGCCATTTCCGGATGGCTACTTTGCCAGCGCCATCAGCAATTCTGTCCTGGAGCATATTCCCCATGTCGAAGCTGTCCTGGCAGAGACCGCCCGCGTGCTGAAGTCTGAGGCGCCCTTCATCTTCTGCGTGCCTAATCCCGGTTATCTCAGCCAGTTATCGATCCCTGCGCACCTGAAATCCCTCGGCTTGCTCGGATTGGGCGAGGCCTACACGGATTGGTTCCGCCGCATGTCGCGCGTCCAGCATGCCGAGCCACCACAGACCTGGCAAACCTGGCTGGAGCGGACAGGTTTCGTGCTCGATGAATGGTGGCACTATTTTTCCCCCCAGGCCATGCGCGTGCTGGAGTGGGGCCATTATTTCGGCGCGCCGACCTTGCTTCCCCATGCTCTGTTCCGGCGTTGGATCATCGCTCCAGTGCGCTGGAACCTGGCGCTTACGGACCGCCTGGTACGCCCTTACAGCCAGGCAGTTCCAGATCCACAAGGGGTTTTTACCTTTTATATCGCCCGTAAGCCATGAGCCACCCATTTGACGAAAGCTATTTCAAGACCGCCGCCTATGCGGATGTCTCTTTCCGGAAATACAGCCAGTACTGGTGGTCGAATCGCTATTACGCCAGGCTTGCCCGCCGCTACGGCCCACCTCAAGGGCGTGTGCTGGAAATCGGCTGTGGGTTGGGGCATCTGCTGACCTGGCTGGCGGACCGCTACCAGGTCTACGGTTCTGATATCAACGCCTGGGCGCTCTCCCAAGCGCGCCAGAATGTACCGGGCGGCAACTTTGCTATGCTCTCGGCTGAGGATTTAAGCGCCTTCCTGTCTGAGAGCTTTCAAATTGTGATCGCCAAGCACGTGGTCGAGCATCTGCCGCATCCGGAAAAAGCCATATCTGAAATGGGCCGGGTTCTTGCACCGGGTGGGGTGCTGCTGCTGGCTACTCCTAATCTTGATTCGCCGATGCGTAAACGTAAGAAAGAGAACTGGGTGGGCTACAAAGATCCTACGCATATCAGCTTGAAGACACCTTCTGATTGGCTCGGCTGCATCCGCCAGCAGGGATTACAAATCAGGCGCGTTTTCTCGGACGGTTTTTGGGATGCACCCTACCTGACCTGGCTGCCAGCCAAACTCCAAAAGCTGGTCTTCGGCGCGCCGGGGGGCTTGCAGGCAGTCATGGGATGGAGTATCATACCCCTTCGAATGGGTGAGAGCCTGATTGTCCTGGCCAAAAAACCGTGATGGAAGAACCGAGTCTCCTGGATTATCTCAAGGCCAGGTTAATGCCCTGGCGAAGCTCACTGCCTCAAGCTGAGCATATACTTGCTGATGTTGAGTTGACAGTCGAGCCAAATGCGACCATTTCCCCTTCTGCAGAGCAAATTACAGCTGGCTCATCCATTGAGCAAGTCCGGATTGAGCCCAAGATAAAGGCAGACGCCAGGGTACTGCCCTGGCTGTCGCTGCTCTCGATGGGGCTGGCGCTCCTAGCACATGTCTCGCTGGAACCGACCGATCAGCGTGCCTGGCTGCCGGGCGTTTTTCTCTACCTGCTGGCTTTTGCCTTTCTTTTTGTCGCCACCTGGCGAGACGAATGGCTCCCGGCTTCCTTGCCCGAGGCTGAGCCACGCGAGGAGCCTATGACGGTAAGGCGCTATGGATTGTTTGCCGGGATCCCGCTGGTGCTGCTGGCCTTCGTCAGCATGGGCGGCAACAAGTTTACTTCCCTGAATGTCCTCCTGTGGATTCTGGCTGTGGCTGCCATCGTCTACGCATTATGGCTGCCTGGCGAGCGGGGATCGTCGATCTTCCATAAGCTGCGCAAACTGCTTACAAAGAGAGAGTGGCGATTGACGATCACCCGCTGGACGGTTCTGGTGCTGGCGGTGGCTGCAGTGGCTATCTTCTTTCGTGTATACCAGTTAGAACAGGTGCCGCCTGAGATGGTCAGCGACCAGGCTGAGAAGCTGTTGGATGTCTGGGATGTCGTCCATGGTGAGACGCGCATCTTTTTCCCGCGCAATACCGGGCGAGAAGCCTTGCAGATGTACCTGACGGCAGCAATTGTGCAGGTTTTAAACACTGGCTACTCGTTTTTGAGCCTGAAAATCGGCACAATCCTGGCAGGCCTGCTAGCGCTGCCGTTTATGTACTCCCTGGGAAAGGAGCTGGGCAGCCGGCGCATCGGTTTGTTTGCAGTGCTTCTGGCTGGTATCGCTTACTGGCCCAATGTGATCTCGAGGGTGGGGCTGCGCTTCCCGCTGTACACGCTGTTCGTAGCACCTACTTTGTATTATCTAATTCGAGGTATTCGCACCTCCAACCGCAATGATTTTATATTGTCAGGCCTGTTTCTGGGGATTGGCCTGCACGGCTATACCCCGATCCGAATCTTGCCGGTTGTTGTCCTGGTGGGAGTTGGTTTATATCTGATCCACCGGCAGAGCCTGGGGCTGAGGAAGCAGACCATCTGGTGTCTGGGGGTGCTGGCGCTGGCGGCGCTGCTGGTGTTTCTACCCCTCATGCGGTATGCCCTGGAGAATCCTGGGATGTTCTCTTTTCGCGCTTTCTCGCGCCTGGGGACTACGGAGCAGCCTTTGCCAGGACCCGCCGGCACAATCTTCCTGGAAAACCTGTGGAAGGCACTGACGATGTTCGCCTGGGATGACGGCGAAATCTGGGTCACCTCGGTGACCCACCGCCCGGCTCTGGATGTCATATCGGCGGCATTGTTCTACCTGGGATGTGGGCTGCTGCTCGTGCGCTACCTGCGTAAGCGCAATTGGTTGGATCTGTTTCTGCTGCTCAGCGTACCAATGCTCTTGATGCCCTCGATCCTTTCCCTGGCGTTTCCCGGCGAAAATCCGTCGCTCAACCGTATGGCAGGAGCCATCGTGCCTGTGTTTTTGATCGCGGCTCTCTGCCTGGATGGACTGATGTCAGCAGCCGAATCTCGCCTGAGCCAGCCCGCGGGATCATACCTCGCCTGGGGAATGGCTGCCATCCTGGTAATCCTGGCAAGTGTACAAAACTACCGCCTGGTCTTCAACGAATACCAGCGCGTGTACCGGCAATCATCCTGGAATACCTCTGAGATGGGTAAAGTCATTCGACAGTTCACCGGGTCGGTCGGTACGCCAGATACCGCCTGGGTGGTGGCGTTTCCACATTGGGTAGATACCCGTCTGGTCGGTATTAACGCCGGATATCCGCTGAAAGATTATGCTATCTGGCCCGACCAGCTTCAGGAGACTGCTGCTGATTTACGCGCCAAACTCTTCCTGGTGAAGCCGGAAGATACCCAGGGCTTGCTGGCCCTGCAAAGCCTCTACCCACAGGGAGTGCTGCAAGAGTATTTCTCTGCGGTAGAGAACCACAACTTTTATATGTATTTTGTCCCACCGCAGCAATGAAAGCGACGGGTAAGCTCGGTTAATTGGCGCAACCTGGACAATGACAACATATACGGTATCGCAGGCAAAGCCCAAAGCCCTTTATTCCCTGATCTTTGATCTGCTGCTGCTGGTCATCCTTCTGGCAGGAGCGTTTTTCCGTTTCGTGGGACTTGATTGGGGGGAGTATCAATACCTGCACCCTGACGAACGCTTTCTGGTCTGGGTAGGTTCAGATATCTCGCCGCTGAAATGCAGCGACCCGGTATACTCGCTCAACGACTGCCCAGCCGAGAAAAAATCCTGGATGGGCATCTCTGAGTACTTTGACACCGTCAATTCCACCCTGAATCCCAATAATCGCGGACACGGCTTTTATGTCTACGGCACACTGCCGATGTTCCTGACCCGCTACGTGGTGGAGTGGGTCTACGGTCATTCAGGTTTCAATGAAATGACCAATGCCGGGCGGGCACTCTCGGCCCTATCGGATCTGCTGGCTCTGATTGTTGTTTATTTAATCGCTACTCGCCTGTATGATCGCCGCGTGGGATTGCTGGCGGCGGCTTTCTCGGCTGCCACGGTGCTGCTGATCCAGCAGTCTCACTTCTTCACCATGGATACCTTCCTGAACTTGTTCATTTACCTGGCGATCTACTTTGCAGTACGGGTAGCGACCTGTGAGTGGCAGGCTGCCGAAGCGCCTCCGACGAACCCAGACAACCTTCTGGCTCCAAGAATAGATATGTCTATCCTGGAGGAAGAGGCACAAGCGGATCCAATTGTTTTGCCTGCAGTCAGCCGCAGCTTTACACTCCGCGACCGGCTGTTAGCTTTTATAAAGAATCCACTTTTCTTGCTGAGCATCGGTTTCGGGATTGCTCTTGGGTGCGCAGTGGCATCCAAGCTGAATGCTGCGCCGGTCGCCTTAATGCTGCCAGCGGCTTTCGCCTTGCAGTGGCTCAAGCAGCCAACCGACCGGCGATTCGGGCGCCTGGGCGAGATCATCGGTTATCTGGCGGTCGGTGCGCTGCTCAGTGTGCTAATCTTCCGCACCTTCCAGCCTTATGCCTTCAGCGGGCCGGGATTCTTTGGACTCAAGCCGAATCCGGATTGGGTCGCGGACATCCAGGAGCAGCGCAACCAGGCGACCGGCGATGTCGATTACCCGCCTTCCCTGCAGTGGGCGAGGCGTCCGGTATGGTTCTCCGCTCAGAATATGGTCCTGTGGGGATTGGGATTACCATTGGGCATCCTGGGTTGGGCTGGCTTTTTATGGGCGGGCTGGCGGATGCTGTCGGATAAATCCTCCGAGCGCCTGGAACTGTACCGCCATGTGCTGCTGTGGGGCTGGACAGCTTTCTACTTCGTCTGGCAGTCGCTGCAGTTCAATCCGACCATGCGCTACCAGCTTCCGATCTATCCTGCGCTGGCGATCTTTGCCGCCTGGTCGGTGTTTGCACTTTATGACCGCAGGCGAGTAACTACCGGCAGGCGAATACGCTGGAGCTCCCTCCTGGCAGCCGTTATCGGGGGGCTGGTACTGGTGAGCACGTTTGCCTGGGCGTATGGATTTTCACGCATATACACACGCCCAATTACACGCGTGGAAGCCTCACGCTGGATTTACCAGAACATCTACGGGCCAATTAATCTGAAGATCGAAACCCCGGAGGGGATATACAACCAGCCGCTGGCCTTCCCCTATGGCGCTGCCATCCAGGTCGGGCTGCCATACAGCGCTAACCTGACTGCCGCCGCGGATGGTGTGCTGAGGGAAGTGCACCTGGTGCACGTGCTGGATATCCAATCCGATCTCAGTCCTAAGCTGTTAAGCCTCTCGATCAAAGCGGCGGGTGAGGATGAATTCCTCGCCACCGCAACAGTGAGATCATCTTTTGGAGTTGTTGATGACCCGCGCGGCGAGGCGTACAAGCTGCAGCTGGATCAGCCGGTAGATCTAGAGGAGAACAGGTCGTACCAACTGACCCTGACGCTTGAAGAGGGTGGTGGGGCCTTTACCCTGAGTGGGGAAGCGCCTGCCAACGAGGGCGACTGGGATGACGGGCTGCCGCTGCGCGTCGGCGGATATGACGCATTTGGCGGCATTTACCAGGCGGGCCTGAACTTCAATATGTACACCGACGATAACGCCGAGAAACTGCAGCGCTTTCTCGGTATTTTGGACCAGGCGGATTATATCTTGATCAGCTCTAATCGCCAGTGGGGCAGCCTGACGCGCCTTCCCGAACGCTTCCCGCTGACAACTGTTTACTACCGAGAGCTGCTGGGCTGCCCGCCGGAGCGGAGCATCATCTCGTGCTATGTGGCTGCACGACCCGGCATGTTCCAGGGCAGCCTGGGCTTCGAGCTGGTCAAAGTCTTCCAGTCGGATCCTTCGATCGGCGCGTTGAGCATCAACGACCAGTCGGCGGAGGAAGCTTTCACTGTCTACGACCATCCCAAGGTGCTGATTTTCAAGAAAACCGAGGCACACGATTCCGAGCAGGTGAGCCAAATCCTGGGTACGGTGGATCTGACGCAGGTTGTGCATGTTACGCCCAAGAAAGCCGGATCCAATCCCGCCAACCTGCTGCTGCCTGCGGTGCGTTGGGCGGAGCAGCAGTCGGGCGGTACATGGTCGGAGATTTTCGATACCAGCGCAGCACAGAACAGCTCCCAAATCCTGGCTGTCCTGTTCTGGTACCTGAGTGTTGGGCTGCTGGGTCTGATCGTTTATCCGATGATCCGTCTGGCGCTGCCCGGGTTGAACGATCGCGGCTACCCGCTGGCGCGCGTCTTCGGACTGCTGCTGCTTTCGTATCTGGCCTGGCTGGCTGGCTCGGTGCGCATCCCGGTCAACCGTATTACTATCAGCATCCTTTTATTAGTTATGGTGCTGGTTAGCCTTACCCTGGCTTACCGGCAGCGAGGCGATCTACGGCGTGAGCTTGGTCAGCGTTGGAAATATATCCTTGCCGTCGAGGCTTTGTTCCTGGGCTTTTTCCTCCTGGACCTGCTGATCCGCTTCGGCAATCCGGATCTGTGGCACCCCTGGAAGGGCGGCGAGAGGCCAATGGATTTCTCATACTTCAACGCCGTGATCAAGAGCACCTCTTTCCCGCCCTACGATCCGTGGTACGCCGGCGGTTATCTGAACTATTATTATTATGGCTTCGTCTTGATGGGTGTTCTTGTTGAGCTGCTCGGGATCGTGCCATCGATTGCCTATAATCTGATCATCCCCACCGTGTTTGCACTCATCGCTATGGGAGCGTTCTCGTTAGCCTGGAACCTGGCTGTCGCGCGGGCGGGTTCAGAAAGCGACTATCCTGCTTCTGGCCGGTTCCTGTCCTCCAGGTCCAGGCCGTATTGGGTGGGGCTGGCAGGAGCCGTGGGTACGGCTCTCCTGGGCAATCTGGGCACGCTGCGCATGATCTTCCAGGGCTACCAGCGCCTGGTCGCGCCAGGAGGGATGGTTGGAGAGGCTGGTGTTTTGACGCGCTGGATGTGGGCATTCCAGGGATTTTTCAGATCCTTTGGCAGCGCAGGTCTTCCCTACAGCTTGGGAGACTGGTACTGGATCCCGAGCCGGGCAATCCCTGCCCCAGGGGATGTTGAGCCGATTACCGAGTTCCCCTTCTTCACCGTCCTATATGGCGATCTGCATGCCCATCTGGTGGCGCTGCCAATCACCTTGCTTGTGCTGGCCTTCGCTGTCAGCGTCATCCTGGGGCGTGCCCGCTGGCAGGGCATTCTGGGGACGGTCTTTGGTTTCGTCCTGGGTGGGTTGGCGATTGGAGCACTGCGTCCCACCAATACCTGGGATTTCTATACCTACCTCGCACTGGGCTGCGTCGCCCTGCTGTACACGGTATGGAAGTACTACCAGCCTAAGAAAGGCAGCCGGTCTTCTCTCCTTGGGATTTTTTACAGCCTGCCCGATTCCAGCCAGCGGCTGGTGGCGGCTGGGGGGGCTATCCTGGTCCTGGTTGCCCTCTCCATGCTGCTTTACCAGCCATATTCGAACTGGTATGCCCTGGGTTACAACAAGATCGACCTGTGGAAGGGCACGCATACACCCCTGGGCAGCTACCTGGTTCACTGGGGCGTGTTTCTATTTGTGATCGTCACCTGGATGGTGTGGGAGACGCGCGAGTGGCTGGCTGCCACACCGCTCTCCGCCTTGAAGAAGCTGGAGCAGTATAAGATCTGGATCCAGCTGGCTATCGTCCTGCTGTTGGCTCTGGTGGCGGTGCTGGTGCTGATCAAGGTCTCGATCGCCTGGTTTATCTTGCCATTGGCAGCCTGGGCTGGAGTGCTTCTGCTGCGCCCGCGCCTGCCGGATGCCAAACGTGCGGTGCTGTTCCTGGTGGGCACCGGCCTGGTTTTGACCCTTATGGTCGAGGCGATCGTCCTGCGGGGCGATATCGGACGGATGAATACGGTCTTCAAGTTTTATTTGCAGATATGGACGTTCTTCTCCATCAGCGCCGCAGCGGCATTGGGCTGGGTGATCATAGCGCTGCCGGCATGGTACCCGCGCGGGCGCGCCGCCTGGCAAGTGCTCCTGGCGGGATTGGTGGCAGCTGCAGCGCTTTTCCCGATGCTGGCCACGCTGGCGAAGATCGAGGATCGCATGGACCCGCGCACTCCCCATACACTAGATGGCATGGCTTACATGCAGTATGCCAGCTATGACGATGAATGGGGCCGCATGGATCTGAGCCAGGATTATCGCGCCATCCGCTGGATGCAGGAAAACGTGGTTGGCTCGCCGGTCATCGTCGAGGCCAACCTGCGCAACCTGTATCGCTGGGGATCACGTTATTCAATTTACACCGGACTCCCTGGCGTGGTGGGCTGGGAATGGCACCAGCAGCAGCAGCGCGCCATCTTGCCTGGCAATTGGGTCAGCGACAGAATTGCTGAGATCGATAATTTCTATCTGACGACCGATTTGCAGCAGGTGATTAACTTCTTAAAGAAATATAATGTCCGTTACATCATCCTTGGTCAGCAAGAGCGTGGGTATTACACTCTGCCGCGCCTGCTCACCGAGCGCGGTTATACCTCCAGCCTGGGATTGGAGAAATTCCAAATGGCTAATGGCGATTTGTGGCGCGAGGTCTATCGAGATGGCGATACGGTCATTTACGAAGTACCCGAGCAGTAGGTAATCCGAGACAGCCATGCTTGCTCCAATTCTCTGGTACCTTATCCTCTCTTTACTCGGCTGGTTGACTTTTCCCCTGGCATATCGCCTGCTGCCGGCTTTGGCAGATCGCGGCTATGCCATCTGCCGCGTGTTAGGGTGGCTTCTATGGGGGTATATTTTCTGGCTGCTGGCATCCCTTGGCGTGCTGAATAATGACCTCGGGGGGCTGCTCTTCGCACTGCTCCTGATCCTGGCGTTGAGCACCTGGGCGATTTTGATGATCGATCGGGAGGAGCTGGCAGCCTGGCTGAAAGCACATTCACGCTTGATCCTGGCGGTCGAACTGGTGTTCCTGGTTTCTTATGTTGGGATGGTCGCCGTGCGGGCTGCCAATCCTGAGATCACGGGCACCGAAAAGCCGATGGAACTGGCATTTATCAATGCTATCCTCAGCTCTCCGACCCTCCCGCCACATGATCCCTGGATGTCCGGATACGCGATCTCATACTATTACTTTGGGTACATCCTGGTAGCGGTGCTCGCCAGATTAGCTGGAACCCCAGGCAGCATCGCATTCAACCTGGGGCTATCGTCGGTCTTCGCCCTCAGCGCAGCAGCAGTGTACGGCCTGGTATATAACTTACTGCATGCACGCTCCAGCCGGGAGGGCAGAGCAGAACGCCCAAGCCTGGGACTGCCCGTATTGGGACCAATCTTTGTGCTCCTGGTTGGGAACCTGGAAGGTTTTCTGCATGTGCTGCATACGCGCGGCCTGTTCTGGAAGGCGGCACCAGACGGAAGCCTGACATCCACGTTTTGGAAGTGGCTGGATATCCAGGACCTGAGCTTGCCGCCTGAGGGGCCATATTCCTGGATCCCAAGTAAGTTCTGGTGGTGGTGGCGCGCTTCCCGCGTGCTGTCGGATTACAATCTGAAGGGTGAGTTCAAGGAGATTATTGACGAGTTCCCGGCATTTTCCTACCTGCTGGGAGATCTGCACCCGCACGTGCTGGCGATGCCGTTTACCTTCTTAGCTATGACACTGGCATTAAATCTGGCTCTGGGGGGCAGCGCCGGGATGATCTCCTGGTTCCAGCACCGGGTGGGCCACCGTACCCTGGCCTGGCTGGGATTAGTTTTGGTTGTTTTTGGCCTGGCCCTCCTGTGGAGCGGACTGGGCGCGCTGAACCTGAGCTTCAGCTTGCTGGGAGCGGTCAGCTTGTTTGCCGGCGGGATTACCCTGGCTGGCCTGCGGGGAGCTATTGGCCAGCACGGATTGGGTATCTTAACTCGCCGTGATGCCGGTGAGCGCCTGGTGGGCTGTGTCCTTCACATGGATTCGGCTGGTCTGCTGCTGGCGATAGTCGTCTTAGGCGGAATGGCTTTTCTCAACACCTGGGACTTTCCGGTCTACGTGGCATTGTTCGCAGCCGCCTTTGTCCTATGGCGCTGCAGCTCAAACGGAACAGCTGCAAGTGAAATTGCTGGCGAAATCAGCGAGGAACAGCCGCTGGCACTCCCTACTATCGTACGTGAGTTCTTGATGCTGGCGGTGCTGTTGGTAATCGCCGGTGTGATCGCTTACCTGCCTTTCTTCTGGAGCTTTTCTTCTCAGGCGGGAGGGGTCATTCCCAGCCTGGTTTTTGTAACGCGCGGGATGCATCTATGGGTGATGTTTGGGATTCTACTGCTGCCAATAATCGCCTATATAGGTTATCTTTGGGCAACGTCCGACAGCCGGTTAAATCTCAGGCGAGGGGCGATATTGACGGTTTCATTGACGCTGCTATTATTTGCCTTCTCCACGCTGATCGGCGTATTGGCCACTCTGCTGCCAGGAGTGGGGGATCTATTGCTGAATCTGATGGGAGCCTCCAGTGCAGTAGAGCTGGTTCAGGCTTCTTTTGCTCGCCGCCTGGCCAGTCCGGGAGCCTGGATAACCTTACTGCTGCTGCTTTCGTTTACGGTTGCCCTGCTCTGGCCGGATAGAGAGATCCAGCCGCGCTCGGGCCGTGCCAATACAGGCATGTCGGCCATCCGCATCGGTAACGCAGACGGTTTTGCGTTGCTGCTGGTCCTGCTGGCTGGAGTACTGGTGTTAGGTCTGGAGTTCTTTTACCTGCGGGATCAATTCGGCAGCCGCATGAACACCGTCTTCAAGCTCTACTATCAAGCCTGGCTGATGTGGGCGGTTGTGGCGGCATTTGGGTCAGCGCTGCTGCTGAGGGGGCTGCGCGGCGCGGCCGGTTTTGCCTACAGTGTAGGATTGGTCGTGTTGCTTGGGCTCGGTCTGACTTATACTGTGCTTGGCTTCTGGAATAAGACGGAAGGGTTCTCTCCATCTCAAGGATGGAGCCTGGACGGTGCGGCCTATATGGAGCAGCAATCGCCGGATGACATAGCAGCCATCCGCTGGTTATCCGACGCGTCGGCGGGAGTGGTGGCCGAGGCTGTGGGAGGGAGCTACTCGATTTATGCCCGAGTGGCCACATTGAGCGGGCAGCCCAACGTGCTCGGCTGGCCTGGTCACGAGAGTCAATGGGGACGTGAAGGTGCCGAGCTCAGCACCCGCCAGGCGGATATCCAGAGGTTGTTCTGCTCTCGCAGATGGGATGAAGCGCAAGCCATAATCGAACAGTACGGAATCCGCTATATTTTCGTCGGTTCATTAGAGAGGTCTGCATACACGCCCGACACCTGTGGAACAGGGTTATACCAGGCTAAATTTGACCAGTCTCTGCAGGTCGTTTTCCAACAAGGGAATGTGACCATTTACGAGGCCCCATGAGCGCAATAGTTATAATAGTAGGTGTTACTAACCAACTGCGTCAGTCCTTGATCGTTTGATAATCGTATGAGGCAACCGCGAATCACTATCGAGCAAATATTATGGGCCCTGGTTTTGGTGCTGGCGCTGGGCGTGCGCCTGCTGGGCATCGGTGCCCGGCCGCTGTCTGATTCCGAATCGACCTGGGCGCTGCAGGCATTGAGCCTCTTCCCAGCCGGTACGAACGTCGAGCCCCAGGCTCCCGGCCCCCAACCGGCATATATTGGACTTACCGGCCTGCTGTTTTCTATCCTGGGCAGCAGCAATGCCCTGGCCCGCTTGCTGCCGTTGTTGGCCGGGATTCTTCTCTGCCTGGTGCCGTACTACTTCCGGTATAAGATAGGAAGACCAGCTGCGCTGATCATGGCTGCGGGGATGGCATTGGATCCTGGTCTGGTGGCTCTTTCCCGCCTGGCAGGCAGTCCAATGACTGCGGTAGGCCTGGGCTTGTTCGGCCTGGGCTTGCTGGTCGGAGGTTATACGATCGCGGCGGGGATCTTTCTCGGGTTGGCTTTGCTCTCCGGTCCGTCTGCAATACAGGGGATTGTTATTCTTGCGCTGGTCTGGATTTTGGTACACCTGTTCCAGAGATCCGGCTGGCTGGGAGCTGCTGAAGCAGATACGGAGGTAGTCGATCGCCAGACCCTGAAACCCCTGGGCTTATCTACACTCGGCACCATCCTTCTGGCTGGCAGCTTGTTCGGCATTTTCCCCCAGGGGCTCGGTGCCTGGATTGGGGCTTTGCCTGCCTATCTCCAGGGATGGGTGACGGTATCCGGAGTGCCGGCAGCTCGTATGTTGTTGGTTTTGCTCGTATACCAACCGGCGGCGTTGATTTTTGGCCTGATCGGCCTGGTGCGCGGCTGGCAGAAAAACGCCGCTCCGGCGCAATGGCTGAGCATCTGGCTCGTCGCTGCCCTGGTATTGGTACTAATCAATCCTGCCCGCCAGATGGCAGACCTGGTATGGGTTCTGGTGCCGTTGTGGGGGCTGGCAGCGATCCTGTTGGCTGATTACCTGCCGGTTGAAAAAACTCAGCGAGCCATAGCAGCTATCCAGGCTGCAGTTGTCATCGTTTTACTGTCCCTTTTCTGGCTGAATCTAGCGGGACTCACCCAGCCCGTACCCAGTGAAAGCGCCGGATTGCTGCGCTGGCTGGTAATGGCTGGTATCCTGGTGATGATCGCTCTGTCTACCGGACTGGTGGGTTTTGGATGGTCGTGGGATACTGCCGTCCGCGGCCTTACCTGGGGATTGGTGTTATCTCTCAGTGTGTATGGGACAGCAGGGATGTGGGCGGCCTCCCAATCCGCAGCCAATCGGACGGCGATCTGGGACCCTGCCCCCTTAGCTGGACAGGCGGTCTTATTCCAGCAAACGTTGGATGGTCTGTCTACCTGGTCTACCGGTCGAAAAGAGACAATCGAGATCGTCGCTTCCGTGGATGCTCCTTCGCTGCGCTGGCTGCTGCGCACATTTCCTAACGCCAGCTTTATCCCTGAAAGGCAGGAATTCTCAAGACAGGAGTCTGTCCCGGTGGTGATCACCCGTAAATCCGAGCAGGATCCCAGCCTGGCGGCGAATTACCGCGGCCAGGATTTCGCCTGGTGGTATAACCCCATCTGGCTGGGCGCGCTGCCTGCCAGCCTGCCCAGATGGCTTGCCTACCATGAGGTGCCAGTTTCACAGGATGAGATTATTTTATGGGCCAGGGCCGATTTGTTCCCAGGAGTTGTTCTGGAGCAGAATACCGAGATCGCCCCTCCAATCGAGCAAGTGGATCAGGGAGAAGACCTGCCCCAGTAATTCCCCACCCGCTCTGCTCATGGGATTTCTCCGCGACTCAGCGTGAAGCAGCTAAGAAAGTGGCTGCTCTCCTGAGTGCAGCCGAGGCAGAATGCAGAAACCAAATATTATTACTATCGATGGTCCGGCAGGGTCTGGAAAATCTACTCTAGCGAAGGCCCTGGCGGATAGCCTGGGGTACCTTTATTTCGACACCGGGATAATGTACCGGGCCGTTACCTGGTTGGCGCTGCAGAGCGGGTTGGCAATGGAAGATGGAGTTGCGATAACCCGCCTGGCTGAGGACATTCCAATTGATGTACACCCGCCATCCAAAAAGGATGGGCGCAGTTATGACGTTTGGATTGGCACAGAGGATATCACGTGGGAAATACGCCGTCCCGAGGTGGATGCTAATGTCTCGGTGGTATCCGCCTATCCGGGAGTCCGGCGCGCCCTGTCTTCCCAGCAGCGTCGCATTGGACTGCGTGGCCGCGTGGTGATGGTCGGCCGCGATATCGGCACCGTAGTGCTGCCTGAAGCTGATTTAAAGATCTACCTGGATGCATCCGTCGAGGAAAGGGCACGCCGCCGATATAAAGAAGTGATAGCCCGCGGCGAGCAAGCTGACTATGGCTCCATATTAGAAGCAATGAAAATGCGAGACCAAATCGACTCTACCCGCGAGATCTCTCCACTGCGTCCGGCGGCTGATGCTGTGATCCTGAATTCGGATGCCTTGAGCCTGAGCCAGGTGATCGCCTGGACGAAGAGATTGGTTGCTGGCTCGCAAGCTCCAGCCGAAGATCAAGAACAATCGTGAGTGTCAAGTATACGATTCCAATGCGGGTCCGCTTGTTTCGGATGCTTTTCCGGCCTATATTCCGGGGAGTGTTCCACCTGCTGAGCAGGGTCTGCATTTCCGGGCTTGAAAACGTCCCCAAATCGGGTGCATATATCATCGCCATCAATCATATCTCTTTATACGAACCACCGCTGATGATTGCTTTCTGGCCTGTCGCACCAGAGGCTGTGGGTGCGGTCGAAATTTGGGAGCGGACCGGGCAGTCGCAGCTGGCGAGGCTGTATGGCGGCATCCCGGTGCATCGAGGTGATTACGATCGTCGGGTGCTCGAGAGGATTTGGTCCTCGTTAGAGGCTGAACTGCCTTTGCTGATCGCGCCTGAAGGAGGACGGTCGCATACGCCGGGTTTGCGAAGGGCAATGCCGGGCGTAGCCTTTGTCATTGAAAAAGCGAATGTGCCTGTCTTACCGGTTGGTGTTGTTGGCACAACCACTGATTTCCTTCAGCGTGCCTTGTACGGTAAGCGCCCTACACTGGAGATGCGTATCGGAAAGCCTATTCGCTTGCCTCCTATCGAAGGCAAAGGGGAATCTCGCCGTGAGGCTCGCCAGCATAATGCTGACTTGATCATGATCCATATTGCCAGATTACTGCCGGCAGAATACCGGGGTGTGTATGGCGCATACGTCGATACCCCCTAAACCGCGCACTGAAACCATCCGTCCGGAGATCACCCGCTTATCTGAGCTCACGATCGGAAAGCGAGTGGTGCGCAGGGTGGTGCGCCTGCTGGCGCGCTTGATTATCTGGTTGTTCACCCGCTCGCGGGTCGTTGGTCGCGAAAATATCCCTGCCAAAGGTCCGTTATTGGTCGTTACGAACCATTTGGGCGACCTGGACGCACTCCTTGGATTGTCATACTCTCCGCGGCCGATCGAACTGCTGGTCAAGGCGGATTTGTTTGATTACCCGGTTTTGGGGAAGATCCTGAATGCTTAGGGCGTCATCTGGGTGCATCGTGGGCAGCCGGACCGCAGGGCGCTGAGGGCATCAGTCGATGCCTTGCGTCGATGCCGGGTGATCGGGATCGCACCGGAAGGCCGGGAGAGCCTATCTGGAGGTCTGGAAGAGGGCACTGGCGGTGCTGCTTACCTGGCGATCAAATCAGGCGCGCCGCTGCTGCCGGTCACCTTTACGGGCACGGAGAACAGCCGCATCCTTACCAACCTCCGGCGGCTGAAACGGACGCCGGTCAGCATGACGGTGGGTTCTGTGTTTCAGCTGGATCAATATCCAGACCAGCGAACCACCATTGAATTGGGCACTGAAAAGATCATGCGCACCCTGGCAAAACAGCTCCCCGCAGAGTATCAAGGTGCCTATCATATTTAGAAGTTACGCAGTTCAGGAGAGACTTCCTCCCCAAACTGCATTAGTCCTAATGTTAATGAAATACCTCATGAAAACCGGGCGTTATGACTCGAATGAATGAAGACCCAGATGAAATGACGGCGAAGGGTCACGAAATAGACGGCCTTCACGCCTCGAAATACGACCACTCCCGGTGGGAGCGTCGCCGTCGGGTTATCCGTTTCTTACTCAAACACATCGGATTCACTTTATTGGCAAAGCTGGATCATGTTGAAGGTATTGAGAATGTCCCTGCTCAGGGCCCGGCGTTATTAATGATCAACCATATTGCGTTTATTGATCCTATCGTGGTGTTGCATGTCTTGCCGCGCAATATTGTACCGCTGGCGAAGGTAGAGGTTTACGACTACCCCATCGTCGGTATTTTCCCGAAGCTGTGGGGGGTTATCCCGGTTCGGCGGGAAGAGGTCGACCGCCGGGCAGTCCAGGGAGTACTGGAGGTCTTACGGGCGGGCGAGATCGTCCTGGTAGCTCCCGAGGGTACGCGCAGCCCAAGCCTGACACGCGGTAAAGTTGGCGTGGCTTATCTGGCTGCACGGAGTAGAGCGACCGTCGTCCCGGTCGCCATTGATGGGACGATCGGATTCCCTGCCCTGCGATTCAGTCGTGTCTGGCGCCAACCCGGGGCGGTGGTTAAATTTGGTCGTCCTTTCCGTGCCCGAGCCGGTATCAGCTATCGGGATCGAGATACGCTGCGTCTAATGACCGACGAAGCAATGTATTACCTGGCTTCCTTACTGCCGGAAAATCGCCGGGGGGTGTATGCGGATATCTCGCAGGCTACCATGGAGACGATTGAGCCTCTCTAATCCCGGATATAAACGTATGCTATAATTCTGGCATGGATGTTGCACTGGGCGGTCATACATGCCATTTCTCCTGAACATTTTCTCGACATACCCTTCAATCAGCATACCGCAGAGTTTGGTGGGACGACTTGTAACCGGATTTGGCTGGCTCGTGATGGCAGCCGTGATTATTGGGCTATTGCGATATTGGCGAAGCTATAACCGTCCAACCGACAGCCGGTACTGGGGTATCCTGATCGCCCTGGCGATCGTGATGCCATTTGCCAATCTTTTCATCGGTGTTGAACTATCGACGCCGGAAGCGTTATCCCCTCAAAATGTGCCGATTGAAACAGCCGGGCTGCCATTGATGGTCTTCTCGGCTTTGCCGACAGTCCTGGCGGCTGGTTTATTGGGACCGGCTGGGGCTGCCTTGATTGGCGCCATTTCTGGTCTGATCCAGGCACTCTGGGATTCTCACAGCCCGTTTACAATCTTAGAACTGGCAGTAGTAGGGATGGCGTTCGGTGTGGCGATGCAGCAGTGCTACCGGACTTTTTTCTACCGGTTACTGCGCCACCCGTTTTTTGCTGCCATTATTATCGCTTTGTTCTATCCCTTCATGTTCATTTTCACCGCCTCGCTGGCTGTGGATGGCTCGCTGGCAACTCGACTGGATTACGCGTTAAACCTGGTAAGCCCTGTATCGCTCGCCCTGGCGATCGAATTAATGGTCGCGGGTGTGTTTGCTGAGGTTGTGAAGCTTGGCCTGCCCACTTATTGGGGAGCGCAGGGCGGGCTGCGTCCCGCTCCATCCGAACAAAGCTTACAAGCCAGGTTTCTCCAGTCCGTCGTCCCAATTATCCTGGTACTCTTCCTGGCTTTATTGGCAGTGAATTGGGTGATGGCAGGAATAGCAGCTCGCCAGATCCTCGCAGGGCGCATGGGGGACGTCGCCCAGATGGCTTCGAAAGGTATTCCTTATTTTCTGATCGTTGGTCAGAACGAGGTCAACAAGGTTGCTGGAGTAGACTCACTGCTCTCCCTAAGCCCGGCAGAGCTGAGCGCCACCCTGGCAGAATATATGCTGCGCGTGCCCTTCTTCAATCAGTTTTATGTGCTGGATGCCTCTGGGAACTCGATCGGTGGGTACCCGAATGCTGATTATGACAGCGCACTTGCGCCAACAGACGAGCAGGTGGGTGTTCGGGTAGCGCTCCAGGGCGTTGAGTATCATGCCTATGCCATCTCACCCAAGAGCGCAGGTCGGGCGGCCCAGGTTTCGTTTATCGCACGCATCACTGATAAAGAAGGGACGCTTCAGGGAGTGCTGGTTGCGCGCGCCGATTTGGATGAAAATCCCTTTACTGTCCCGATTATCACCAGTCTGCAAAGCATGGATGAGATCGGAGGTCAGGGATTGCTGCTGGACGATAAAGGACGGATTCTCTCTCATCCCAACTCTGCCCTGGTGATGAGCGAGTACTCTGGTCGCATACCCGAGGAAGCAGAGTTCTTTGATGACCGCGCTCCGGACGGGACTCGCCAGTTGGTTTTTTACCAGCCTATCGAAGGATACCCCTGGGCAGTGGTTACAACTGCTCCGGCGCAGCAGGTGCAGGGCATCGCTCTGGAAATTGCTGCACCGGTGCTGGTCATACTCATTATCCTGGCGATCGTTACCGTGCTGGTGCTGAGATTCCGCTTGAAAGCCATAACCAGCTCTTTGCAGACACTTGCCCTCCAGTCGAGCAACATGGCGCGTGGCCAGTTAGATGAGCCTTTAACGGTGGATGGCGAGGATGAGGTCGGGCAGCTAAGGCGCACTTTCGAGCAAATGCGCCTAAGCCTCAAACAACGGCTGGATGAGCTGAACCAATTGTTAGCCGTGGTCCAGGGCGTGGCATCCAACCTGGAAGTGAGCCAGGCGGTTAAACCCGTGCTCGACTCGGCCTTGAGTTCAGGTGCCAGCGCGGCGCGCGTGATCCTGGATCCGAAGATGGTACCCGAATTGGAGGGCGTACATCGTTCTCCCGTAGCGTACTCTGCCGGTCTCAAAGGCGAGGCATACAGCTATCTGGATGCCCAAATATTAAGCCTGACTCGCCAGCAGGAGCGGTTAGTGATGAATAACGTTATGCGGCCCAGGCTGCTGCGCTTCGGTGCCACAGATGCTCACCCGGATTCATTGATGGCGGTTGCTCTGCGCCATGAAAACCAGTACTATGGATCGATGTGGGTGGCGTATGACCAGGCACACACTTTCCCGGAGGAGGAAGTGCGCTTTGTGGTCACGCTGGCTGGTCAGGCAGCTTTGGCAGCCGCGAACGCACGCCTGTTCTTAAATGCTGAAATTGGACGCCAGCGTTTATCCGCGATCCTGGCCTCGACGCCAGAGCCGGTATTGGTTACCGACCAGCAAAACCGGCTGCTGCTTGCCAACCCGGCAGCCTGGCGTGTGTTAGGCCTGGGTGTGGAGTGGGAAGAGGGCAAACCGATCAACGAGGTGATTAGCCAGAAGGATCTGCTGGCGCTGCTGGATAGCAAGGCAGATGATAAACGGGCGGTGGAAGTGAATATGCCAGACGGCCGCATCTACTATGCCAGCGCCAGCTCTGTGTTTGCAGAGGGCCATCGCGTCGGCAGGGTTTGCGTGCTAAGGGACATCACTTCGTTCAAAGAACTGGATGCGCTGAAATCTGAGTTTGTTGCTACGGTCAGCCATGATCTGCGCTCCCCTCTGACGCTGGTGCGTGGTTATGCTTCGATGCTGGAAATCGTCGGAGAGGTTAATGATCAGCAGACCAGCTACGTTCGTAAGATCATCCTCGGGGTAGAAGATATGTCCAGGTTGGTGAACGACTTACTGGATCTGGGGCGTATCGAAGCCGGGGTCGGTCTGCAGGTGGGTAAGGTGCCGGTGCGCGAGGTGGCCGAGCGGGTAACGAGTTCTTTACAGCCCCAGGCAACGCAGAAGAAAGTACATCTCAGCACGGATATCCCCCAGCAAACCCCGCCATTTATTGAAGCGGATCAGGCACTGCTGCAGCAAGCTTTGCACAACCTGGTAGATAACGCCATCAAGTACACCGATCCGCTTGGAAAAGTGCAGGTCAAGGCCGAAGTGCGCCAGGATATGATGGTCTTTATCATCAGTGATACCGGCAGCGGTATATCGCCCCTGGATCAACCGCGCATTTTCGAGAAATTCTTTCGCAGCTCAGCCCAGAGCGGCAGACGCCCACATGGGACCGGGCTGGGACTGGCAATCGTCAAGTCGATTGCCGATCGGCATGGCGGCAAAGTATGGGTGGAAAGCCAGCTTGGCAAGGGGAGTGTATTCTACCTGGCTGTTCCAATCCGTCGCGGCTAGTTGAGCCCCGAGTGGTACCAAGAAATCCGGCCTTCCATCGCTTAGCAGGCCCTGATTCCCCTAGCAATTGGGTTTAAAGGTTCTCTGGTATAATGCAACGCAAGATTATTTGGGTGGGCCTGCCAGACCGCCCCTTAAAATTATGCATAGAGAGCAGCACTTGATCGGCGATGCCAGATTGGCATAACAGCTGCTGAGGAGCACAACTTGGCATTCAATCCCCTTAACTGGCTGCTGGGATTCTTCTCATTAGATATCGGCATAGATTTAGGCACAGCCAATACCCTGGTGAATGTCCGGGGGAAGGGAATTGTAATCAACGAACCCTCCTGGGTAGCCATCGACAAACGCACCCGCTTACCCCTGGCGATCGGCGCAGAAGCGAAGGAGATGGTCGGTCGTACTCCCGCGAATGTCGTCGCTGTCCGCCCCTTGCGGGATGGGGTGATCTCTGAGTTCGAGATCACCCAGGCGATGTTAGAATATTTTATTGGTAAGGCTCACGAACAGAGCATTGTGCCGGTGCCTCGCCCGAGGGTTGTTATTGGTATCCCCTCCGGCGTAACCGAGGTGGAAAAGCGCGCCGTTTATGATGCGGCTTTGTCAGCCGGTGCGCGCGAGGTGTATTTGATAGAAGAGCCAGTGGCAGCCGCGCTGGGCGCCGGTTTGCCAGTGGCAGAAATCCGCGGAAGCATGATCGTTGATATCGGCGGCGGTACGTCAGAGGTAGCAGTGATGTCAATGGGTGGCGTGGTAGTTTCTCGCTCCCTGCGCGTGGCTGGCGATGAAATGGATGAAGATATTGTCCAATACATGCGCAATAAATACAATTTGCTGATCGGTCTGCGCATGGCAGAACAGTCGAAAATTGCCATTGGCTCGGCTTACCACTTACAAGAAGAGAAGACCATGCTTCTGCGCGGGCGCAACCTGGTAACAGGCTTACCTGAAGCCGTTGAAGTCTCTTCAGTCGAGCTGCGTGAAGCCATATCCGGCTCCGTCCAGACGATCATAGATACCGTTATGGATGCCCTGGACGAAGCTCCTCCGGAGATCATCGCCGACCTGATGGAAACGGGTGTCTGCCTGGCTGGAGGCGGTGCACTCTTACAGGCGCTGGACAGGCGCCTGACCGATGAGCTGCATATCCGTGTCTGGGTAGCTGAAGATCCTATGAGCTGTGTTGCCCGCGGCGCAGGGATGATCCTGGAAGACCTGGATCACTTAAGCCGCCTGCTGGTAGGCCTGGAACGCGGCAGCACAAGGCACAGCTAACCAGCCTATCGAGCGCCCTTCCCTCGCTTATTCGTGCCCGGCGCTTCCAACGTATCGACGTACTTGAACATGACGTTTTCTCGCTCATTGCAATCGATTGTCTTTATCTTGATCGCTCTGGGCATTGTCGGTCTGGCTCTGGGCGGCTACCTGACGCCGGTCTCTCGCATCCTGCTCGACCCAGTGGTAACAGCACAAACGTGGATTGCCACCCGCTACCAGGCAATCCAGGATTTCGTCAGCGCGCCACAAGATACCATCCGGCTCCGCCAGCGTAACGCTGAATTGGAGGCCGAGATTTCACGGCTGCAGACACAGGTGATTGAGCTCCAGCAGCAGCTCTCAGTAACCAATATCCTGTCTGCATTGGTGGATTTCGCCCGTGCCAATCCAGAGAACACCTACCAGGCTGCGGCTGTGATCGGTTATGATGCCAGCCCGTTTGTGCGCTACGTATTAATCAACCTCGGCTCAGATCAAGGCCTGCGAAGAGGTATGCCAGTTGTCACTCAGGCGGGGCTTGTAGGGCGAGTTGCGGCGGTCACCGCCAGCGCGGCGCGCGTACAATTAATCACAGATCCGGCATCCTCGGTAAATGTCCGCTTACAGCCCTCGGGTGCCCAGGCGGTGCTTACCGGGCAAATCACTGGCGATGTTCTTCTGGACATGATCCCCCAGGAAGCAAATGTCCAGACTGGCGAGCTCGTGCTTACATCGGGTCTGGGGGGCGGATACCCCCCCGATTTGCTCATTGGCCAGGTGTCGAGCACCCGCAGTCAGGCTCAGGCTTTGTTCCAGAGTGCGACGATCCAGACAGTAGTGGATTTCTCACAGCTGGAGATTGTCCTGGTCATTACCAATTTTCAGCCCATCGATACCGAGCCTCTGCTGCCCCAGGAGGAGACACCCTGAAGCCTGGCAAGATCTTATCGGCTATGAACATGCCAGTGTTCGTTACCGCGCCATGCTCGCCTCCTCGACACAGTCATGACTACCCTGATCTCAATCCCCATCATGGGTATTCTGGCTATCCTGCAATCCAGTATAGTCAGCCGTCTGCCTTTGCTGCACGGCACTGCCGATCTAATCTTGCTGATGATTGTGGCCTGGGCGCTGCAGAAGCGCGTAGATACCCCCTGGCAATGGTGTATAATCGGCGGGCTGATGTTCAATATCGTCTCAGCGGTGCCTTTTGGGATCCCGCTGTTGGGATACGCCCTGACCACCGCCATAGCTTTGTTGCTGCGGCGGCGAGTCTGGCAGGTGCCGGTTCTGGCGATGATCCTGGTGACGTTTTTAGGTACGCTGATTTCTCAGAGCATCACCTTATTGGCTTTACGAGTGGTGGGCAGCTCGATCTCAATCCCACAGGCATTAAACCTGGTGATGCTGCCCAGCCTGTTGATGAATATCCTGTTTGCTGTGCCGGCGTACTCCCTGGCGTCTGAGCTGGCTGATTGGTTGTATCCGGAAGAGATAAAGGTATGAGCAATTCACCTTCACTGCATAATCACCTGCAAACATGGAGGATCACGGTTTTCATCCTGGTGATTTTTGGCGTTTTTCTGATCTATGTAGCGCGCCTGTTCAGCTTGCAAATAGTTGAAGGTCCAGTGTGGCTTGCCCAAGCGGAAGATAATCGCACCGAAGTCGAAAATATCGCTGCTACGCGGGGCGTGATCTATGACCGTAATGGAACAGTACTGGCTCGCAATATCGCCTCTTACAATGTACTCCTCACTGCAGCAGAGTTGCCGGATGATGAGGCCGAGGTTCAGGAGATATACCGAGAGCTGTCCGAGCTGCTGGACATCCCGGTGAACGGTGGCGATCTCACGACCGAGAACCCGTATGTGCCGTGTATATCAGATCACGGTATTGCTGAAATTGCAGAATATGGCGAGACTGCCACCCCTTACCAGGGAGTCCAGATCGCGTGTGATGTCGACAAGAACCTGGCAATGATTGTCCAGGAAAGATCTATCGATTGGCCCGGCATTTCGGTTGAGATCCAACCGATCCGTGATTACCCCACTGGATCCTTGACCGCCTCATTGATCGGTTTCCTAGGCCCTATTCCGGCAGCTCAAGAGTCTGAGTTTCGCGCCAAGGGTCTGGTGCCTAACCGGGACAAGGTTGGCTACGCCGGACTGGAGCTTCAATACCAGGACCTGCTGGCTGGTCAAAATGGTACCCGGATGGTAGAGAAAGATGTCGCCGGACAGACTTTGCGAACAGTGGGTGAAGTTGAGCCGGCTGACGCAGGCAACAGCCTGCGCCTGACCATCGATACCCGCCTTCAGCAAGCGGCAACCGCCATCCTGGAACGTGAGATCAACTACTGGAACACCTTTCTGAACACGATCCGGTCTACCAGCGGGGTGGTGATCGCCATGAATCCCAAGACGGGTGAGGTGCTGGCGATGGTCTCCTACCCGACCTATGAGAACAATCGCATGGCGCGCTTGATCCCATCGTATTACTATGAGCAGCTCATCCAGGATCCCGCCAATCCTCTATTGAACCATGCAGTCGGAGACGTACTGCCAGCCGGCTCGGTGTTCAAGCTCTCAACCGCAATTGGCGCCTTGAATGAAGGGGTTGTCACCCCCGAACAGATACTCCAAACCCCGCCATTCATCACGATAACCGAGAAGTACTTTGCCAATGATCCTGGTACACAGAGAAGATTTGTCGATTGGACTGATGAGGGTTTCGGTCATCTGGATTTCCTGGGCGGTATTTCGAATTCGAGCAACGTCTATTTCTATAAATTGGGCGGCGGCTACGGTGATGAGGTACCAGAGGGTCTGGGCATTTGCCGGCTGGGCACTTACGCCCGCGCCTTAGGTTACGGTGATTATCCAGGGATTGACCTCCCCGAAGAAGAAAAAGGATTGATCCCTGACCCGCAGTGGAAGCGGATCACTCACGGTGAGAGCTGGTCTACCGGCGATACGTACATCTCCAGCGTAGGTCAGGGCTATGTGTTGGCGACCCCGCTGCAGGTATTGATGTCGGCCTCGGTCATCGCTAATGATGGCAAACTGGTCGAGCCTGCCCTGGTGCGTGAAGTGTTAGACAGCGAAGGTAATGTGGTGCAGCCGTTTGAACCCTACCAGCGCTGGGATATAACCACAGACACTATCATCCAGGAATACTACGATACGACCATCCGCGGTTGCGAGGCGATCGAAGGACAGACAAAAACTGTCCAGCCCTGGGTCATCGAAAAAGTCCAGGAGGGCATGCGGCGGGCGGTCACCGCTGGGACGCTTAAAAAAATCCAGGATTACTACAACCTGCCGTTTGCTGTTGCTGGCAAGACGGGCACGGCTGAATACTGCGACCAATATGCATTGGCTAAAAACCGCTGTATCCCAGGAGAGTGGCCCTCCCACGCCTGGACGGTTGCTTATGCTCCATATGATGATCCTGAGATCGCGGTCGTCGCTTTTGTCTACAACGGCGGTGAAGGCTCCAGCGTCGCCGGACCGATCGTATTCCAGCTCCTGGATGCTTATTTTGAATTGAAGAGCATCGACAATGCGATCCAGGTTCAGTGATGCTATAATTCTACGGATGGGTGGTGGCACAGGCCAATAGCCAGTATGCAGCCTAGCGTACAGATCAAAGGAATCCGTGATGGTTTGTTGATCATCCTGGGTGAGGGCGCCTGGGAGGAAATCCGCGAAGCTCTGTTCGGTCAGCTGGATCAACAGGCTGATTTTCTGCGTGGTGCTCGCCTGGCGTTGGACGTGGGCAACCGCATCCTTAAAGCAGCTGATCTGGGCCAGCTGCGCGACCAGCTCTCCGACCGGGGGCTATCCCTATGGGCGGTAATGAGCAACTCACCGGTCACCGAACAGACAGCTCAGACCCTGGGATTAGCGACCCGCATCTCGAAACCAGTTCCTGACCGGGTTGCTCCTCCCGCTAACACCACCATAAGTGGAGGCGAAGGGGCGGTGCTTGTACGGCGCACGCTGCGCTCCGGGTACAGCCTCAAACATTCCGGGAATGTGATTGTGATTGGAGATGTCAATCCCGGGGCAGAGATCGTTGCCAGCGGCAACGTGATTGTGTGGGGGCATCTGCGCGGTATGGTGCATGCAGGCGCCGAAGGGGATGAAAACGCGGTGGTCTGTGCGTTGGACCTGGCACCCACGCAGCTGCGTATTGCGGGCTTAATCGCTATCACACCCAAAAGGCGCGGCAAACCGCAGCCTGAGATGGTAATGGTTTCCAACGGTCAGGTTGTTGCAGAGTTGTGGAATCCGAAGGGTAAATAAGACGAAAGGTAATCATGGCGGGTAAGGTGATCACAGTAACTTCGGGCAAAGGGGGCGTGGGTAAAACTACAGCCACTGCCAACCTGGGCGCCGCTCTGGCTGTGTCCGGAGAAAGAGTTGTGTGCGTAGATGCTGATATCGGTCTGCGTAATCTGGATGTTGTGTTAGGTCTGGAAAATCGCATCGTTTACGATCTGGTCGATGTGGTGGAAGGGCGCTGCCGTCTACGGCAGGCGCTGATCCGGGATAAGCGCTTGCCTGATCTGTACCTGATCCCGGCGGCTCAGACCAGAGATAAAAGCGCAGTCACACCCAGTGACATGGTGCGCCTGTGCAACGAGCTGCGTGAGGAGCATGACTGGATATTGATCGACTCACCGGCGGGCATCGAGCGCGGCTTCCGCAACGCGGTCGCACCGGCGGATACTGTCCTGGTGGTGACCAATCCGGAAGTATCGGCAGTCCGCGATGCTGACAGGATCATCGGCCTGGTTGAAGCCGAGGAGAAAGGTCCTGCCAGGCTGTTGATCAACCGCATCCGTCCAAATATGGTCCGGCGTGGAGACATGCTCTCAGCTGAAGATGTCCTGGAGCTGCTGGCGATCGAGCTGATCGGAATGGTGCCTGAGGACGAAAATATCGTCACCAGCACCAATCGCGGCGCGCCGATCGTCCTGGATGGGAAAAGCCGTGCCGGGCAGGCTTTTCGCAATATTGCTCGCCGGCTGCGTGGCGAAGACGTGCCCTTTATGAATATGGAAGAAGAGAGCTTCTTCGGGCGGCTCACGCGCTTTATTCGCTCGGGAGGATAATGAGATGAATCGTTTCTTCGACCGTCTCCTTGGGCGCGATCAGCGCAGCGCTCGCCAGGCTAAAGAACGAATGAAGCTCGTGCTCATCCATGATCGTACCGACCTGACCCCTGATGCGTTGGATCGCCTGAAAGATGATCTGATCCAGGTTATCTCTCGCTACATCGAGATCGATCCGAGCGCGGTCGGGATCCAAGTTGCGCAGGAAGGCCGCGAGCAGCGCCTGATTGCTGATATCCCCCTGCGCCCAGTGGGACGTAGAAAGATAGGCTGAGCCTCTCCTCGTTTAGAGCTGGTATTAAATCTGTATGCGCAACACGATTGCTTCCAACTGGCGTTATTTCGATTTCTGGCTGCTCGGCGCGGTAGCAGTGCTGACTATTTTTGGGATTACCATGATCCGCTCAGCTGTGGCTGGTAATATCGAGCTGACTACAGAGACGAATGTCGTCAACCGCCAGATTATCTTCACGATCCTGGGATTCTTTGTCGTCATTGCTACAGCAGCGATTGATTACCACCTGTGGGCATCAATCAGCCGTACGATGTACATCTTGGTGGTGATTGCTTTGGGAGTGCTGTTTATCGTTGGGGCAGCGGTTTATGGCTCAGCACGCTGGTTCGAGACCAGCTATTTCAATATCCAGCCATCGGAACTGGCCAAGATCGTCATCATCCTCGTGCTGGCAGAGTATTTTGCACGCACCCAGACTGAGAACCATGATCTAAGGTGGGTTCTGCGCAGCTTTCTCATGACGTCGGGTATTGTGATCTGGATACTGCTGCAGCCTAATTTAAGCACTTCGATCGTCATCCTGGTTGTCTGGTTTGCCCTGCTATGGGCAGCCGGCTTGCGGTTAGTTCACCTGGGACTCTTCATCGGTGCGGCCGTGGTTCTGCCATTCATCTCCTTCCCCTTCCTGGCAGATTATCAACAGGCGCGCATCATGAATTTTCTCTTCCCTAATCCTGAGGCCAGTTATGGCGATATCTACAATGTCCAGCAGGCGCTGATCAGCATCGGTTCCGGCGGCTGGTTTGGACAGGGATATGGTCACGGTACCCAGGTTCAGCTGCGTTTCTTGAAGGTGCGCTGGTCCGATTTTATCTTCTCTGCCATGGCAGAGGAGTTCGGTTTCGTGGGTGTTGTACTGATCATGGTCTTGTTGATCTTCGTCGTGCTGCGCTGCCTGCGAGCCGCCCGCCTGTCACGTGACACCTATGGCGCTCTCATCGCATATGGCGTGGCTACGTTGATCGCCTTCCAGGCCCTGGTGAATATCGGCGTGAATCTCAATATGCTGCCTGCCACCGGGCTGACCTTGCCTTTTGTGAGTTATGGCGGCAGCTCGCTGCTATCTGCCCTCTTGGGCATCGGGCTGGTGCAGAGCGTGATAATCCGCCATAAAGCCTTAGAGTTCTCGGCGGGGAATACAACCAATAAGTAAGGAGGGCTATGCCCGATAAGACTGCGAGTCCGGTGCGCGTCCGTTTTGCGCCCTCTCCGACCGGACGGACCCATCTGGGGAGCGGGCGCACTGCATTATACAATTACCTGCTGGCGCGCCAGACGGGCGGACAGTTTATCCTGCGCATCGAGGATACCGACCAAAAACGATATGTGCCGGGCGCCGAGAAGGAGCTGATCGACAGCCTGCACTGGCTGGGATTGGATTGGGATGAAGGCCCGGATGTAGGCGGTCCGTATGCGCCGTATTATCAATCCCAACGTAAGGAGATTTACCAGCAGTCTGCCCTAGAGCTGGTAGAGCGAGGGCATGCATACTACTGCTTCTGCAGTCCAGAGCGCCTGGCAGTGGTGCGCAAGGAGCAGCAGATGCGCAAGGAGCCGATGCTCTATGATCGCACCTGCCGCCGGTTGGAGTCAGATGAAGTCAAGGCCCGGGTAAGGGCGGGCGAGCCGCACGTGGTGCGCTTCAAGACTCCCGACGAAGGCAGCATCACGGTGCGCGATTACCTGAGCGGCGAGATCACAGTCGAGAACCGTGTGCTGGATGATTTCATCCTGGTGAAGTCGGATGGTCTGGCAGTGTATCACCTGGCGGCCATGGTGGATGACCACCTGATGAAGATTACGCATGTCTTGCGCAGTGCCGAGTGGCTGTCTACATTTCCGCTGCACGGGCACATTATCCGCGCTTTCGGCTGGCAGGAGCCGGAATTTGTGCATTTATCCTTATTATTGAAGCCCAGCGGCAAGGGTAAGATGAGCAAGCGCGAGTCTGCCCAACTGATGCAGGACGGTTATTCAATCTTCGTGACAGATCTGAAGGATCTGGGATATGTGCCTGAGGCGGTGGTCAACTGGACTGCCCTGATGGGCTGGAGCTACGACGATCATACGGAGTTCTTCACCTTGCACGACCTGGTAGAGAAGTTCAGCCTGGAAAAGCTCAATCCATCCCAAGCCGCGATCAACTTCACCAAGCTAGATTATTTCAATGGCATGCATATTCGCGAGCTGAGCAGCGCCGACCTGGCGCAGCGAGTACGTCCCTTCTTCGAGGCGGGCGGCTACACCGTGGACGAGGATAAGCTGCTGCAGGTTGCCCCGCTCATTCAAGAACGCATCGTCAGCCTGGATGATGCCCTGCCGATGGCTGGATTCTTCTTCAAGGAAGATGTCCACCCGGCGCCGGAGGAGCTGGTGGGGAAGAAGATGAGCGCCAGCGAATCTGCACGGGCAGCCCAGAGCGCTTACGAGATCCTGGCAGGTTTGCCGGAGATCAGCCACGAGACTGCCGAGGTGCCGCTGCGGGCGCTGGCTGAGCAGCTGGATTTGAGCGCAGGCCAGCTGTTTGGGATCTTGCGTGCGGCTGTGACCGGTCAGACGATCAGCCCGCCCTTGTTCGAGAGTATGGCGGTAATTGGCAAGGCAAAAGTGCTGGAACGCCTCCGGCAGGCAATCGCCACTCTGGAAGCGATGGCATAACGCATAAGACCCGCTGTAAGGCGGGTTTTTCTGCTCATTCCAACGACCCGGAAACCTCGACGATGAAGTCTGCGACCGCTTTAAATACTGTCTGACGCTGCAGATCGCGTGCCAGGTTGTGACCGCTCTTTTCGATCCAAACGAGCTGTTTCTCGGGACTGCCCAGCTTTTCATAGATCAGCTCGGCATGCTTATCTTGGGGACGCACGGTTTGGTCGTCTTTAGAGTAAATCAGCAAGGCCGGCGCGGTCACCAAGGGTAATCCAGCGTACATTTCGGATAATAAGAGATTAAACTCCAGCGCCCCCTTGATTGGGTCGACAGGATAAGCTGTGTGCAGTTTTTCCGCCTCTTTATCCTGCCAATCACTGGGTGCCTTAGGATTGGTCTTCTTAAACAGGCTGATAAACTTGAGCGCTGGCACCAGGCGTGGATTGATAGGAATGCTGTAGGGAGCAGCCAAGGCAACCACCCCGGCAACCGGACAACCGGGCGTGAGGCGCGCGGAGGCGAAAGTCAGCGAAAGCACACCACCTAAAGAAATCCCGATGACATAAATTTTATCTGCGATACCCGAAAGGTATCGATAACCATCCTCGACGCTGACCAGCCAGTCCTGCCAGCGGGTACGCGCCATATCTTCGATCTGCGTGGCATGGCCCGTCAATCGGACCCCCAGAACACTGTGACCCTGCCCGGCCAGGTATTCCCCCAACCAGCGCATTTCCTTAGGGGTACCCGTAAAGCCGTGCACCAGTAAACAACCCACCGGTCCACCGGGGAAAAAGAAAGGTTCAGCGGTTGGGATAATCAACTATGCTGCTCAGTTATTCGCTTTTTCGATCTTTGCCCAGGTATCTCGCAGTGTGATCGTGCGGTTGAAGATCAGGCTGCCAGCCCGTGAATCGGGATCGACACAGAAGTATCCCTGGCGCTCGAACTGGAACCGGTCGCCGGGCTGGGCTGAGATCAGGCTGGGCTCTACCTTGCAGCTGCTCAGCACCTGCATCGAGTCCGGATTGAGGCTGTCCATAAACGTCTGGCCTTCAGCCACCTCCAGGGGATTGGGTTTGTTAAACAAGCGGTCGTAGAGGCGCACTTCGGCATCCAGTGCGTGGGATGCCGAGACCCAGTGCAGTGTGCCCTGCACCTTGCGCCCGTCCGGGGCGTAGCCGCCGCGGGTCTCAGGATCGTATGTGCAGCGCAGCTCAATCACGTTGCCCTGGCTGTCTTTGATGACCTCCACACAATTAATAAAATACCCGTAGCGCAGACGCACCTCACGACCCGGCGCCAGGCGGAAATACTTGGGCGGCGGCGTCTCGCGGAAATCGTCTGCATCGATGTAGATCTCGCTGCTGAAGGGAATCTTGCGCGTGCCGGCAGAGGGGTCCTCGGGATTGTTGACCGCCTCCAGTTCTTCTAATTGCCCGGCGGGGTAGTTGGTGATCACCACTTTCAGGGGATTCAGCACGCCCATCACGCGCGGAGCCCTGCGGTTCAGGTCTTCGCGCACGCAGTGCTCCAGCAGCGAGACATCCACAATGCTCTCGTTTTTCGCCACGCCGACCCGGTCGATGAAATCGCGGATGGCTTCAGTTGTGAAACCGCGCCGGCGCATACCGGACAGCGTAGGCATGCGCGGGTCATTCCAGCCGTGTACAAAGCCCCTATCTACCAGCTGCTTCAGGAAGCGTTTGCTCAGGACGGTGTAGGTGATGTTCAGGCGTGCAAACTCGATCTGGCGGGGGTGGTAGATCCCCAGCTCGTCCAGGAACCATTCGTAGAGCGGGCGATGGTCCTCGTAAGCGATGTCGCACAGTGAATGGGTCACGCCCTCAATCGAATCGGACTGCCCGTGGGCGTAGTCGTACATCGGGTAGATGCACCACTGGTCGCCGGTGCGGTGGTGGCTGGAGTGCAGGATGCGGTACATGACCGGGTCGCGCAGGTTGATATTGCCCGAGGCCATATCGATCTTGGCGCGCAGCACGCGCGCCCCATCCGGGAACTCACCCGCCCGCATGCGCTTGAACAAGTCCAGGTTCTCGGCAATGCTGCGGCTGCGGTACGGGCTTTCCTTGCCAGGCTCTGTGAGCGTGCCGCGGTACTGGCGGATCTCCTCGGCGCTCAGGTCATCGACATACGCCTTGCCCTTCTCGATCAGCTTGATCGCCCACTGGTAGAGCTGCTCGAAGTAGTCAGAGGCGTAGAACTCGCGATCCTGCCAGTCAAAACCCAGCCAGTGGATGTCCTCCTTGATCGAATCGACGTATTCCACGTCTTCTTTCACCGGGTTCGTGTCGTCGTAGCGCAGGTTGCACTTGCCGCCAAACTCTTCGGCGACGCCGAAGTCGATGCAGATCGCCTTGGCGTGGCCGATGTGCAGATAGCCGTTAGGCTCAGGCGGAAAGCGGGTATGCACCCGGTCGTACCTGCCGGTGCGCAGGTCTTCCATCACGGCTGCCCGCAGGAAATCCTTCGGCGCTTTGGTCTCGTTTTCTTCTCCGGTCAGGATCGGTTCGGCGTTATTGCTCATAGCTAACCTCGTTAGTGGTGCAGTCCGTTACCAGCACCAGGGTGGAAGGCTGCTGCAGATACCCTGGTGGGCAGGTAGTTGTTCGCCCAATTATAACAAACGCTTCCCTTAATGAAGCTAATTTGACGGTCGATGCGCTTCGTGGTAAAATATCGACCGCTCAACCTTGGGGGTTCGTCTAGTGGTAGGACAGCAGACTCTGGATCTGTATGCCGAGGTTCGAATCCTCGACCCCCAGCCAGGCCGAAGCCGGATTATCTAAGATAATCCGGCTTCTCGCTTCTAAATGACATGGCGTTTGCCAACTTTGCAGCTTCTCAGCGGAATGATCGCACCCACATTCTCACATGCTATAATCCCATCACTATGATCCTGGTAACAGGAGGAACGGGCTTTATCGGCAGGGCGCTGGTGCGCAGCCTGGTGCAGGCGGGTTATTCGGTGCGAACGCTGATCCGGCCCTCGCCGTACACTCCGGATCTTCCGCACGGAGTGCCAATCGAGGTAGCCGTGAGCAGCCTGGCAGATGAGCGCGGTTTACGAGCGGCGATGGTCGGCGTAGATGTGGTTTACCACCTGGCGGGTGTGGAGCGCGGCGGCGCATACACAAACCTGGAGCAGGTAGATATCCGCGGCACGCGCGCCATTACCGATGCGGCTGCAGACGCGGGCGTGGAGCGTATATTTTTTGTCAGCCACCTGGGCGCTGACCGCGCCTCAGCTTATCCCGTGATCAAGGCCAAGGGCATCGCCGAGGAGTTTATCCGCCGCAGCGGGATTGATTACACGATCTTACGCTCAGCAATCGTTTACGGCCCGCAGGACGGATTTACCACCGGTCTGGTGCAGCTTCTGCATGGCTTACCTTACATATTTCTTGTGCCCGGCGATGGCAAGACAATGCTCCAACCCCTGTGGGTTGAGGACCTGGTCACCTGCCTGACCTGGGCGCTGGATGATGAGACCACCCGCAATGAGACGTACGAGCTTGGCGGGCCGGAATACTTCACCTTTGATCAGCTGATGACCTTATTGATGCAAGCGGCAGGCATCAACCGCCGCCTGGTACACACCCGCCCCCCGTATGTGCGCTGGCTGACCGTCTTCCTGGAAGCAATCTTCCCGGGCCTGCCCAGCTCGGTGTACTGGCTGGATTACCTGGCGATCAACCGCACCTGCGCTCTCGATACCATGCCGCGCATATTCAACCTGATGCCTTCCCGCATGTCTCAGCGGCTTGATTATCTCAAAAGCACCACCTATCAAGGTCTGAGCTGGCGGGATTTGCTGCGACGGCGCAGCCGCCGCAGCCGGAGCAGCATATCTTGAACGAGAAACCGGCGATATATATCCTGGAATCCCCCGAGGATCTTTTGGCGGTGGAAGCCCTGCAGCGCCAGGTGTGGCCCGGAAGCGAGACGGAGGTTGTTCCAGCTCACATGCTGATCGCGGCTGTCCATAATGGGGGCCTGGTGATGGGAGCGTACGATGACGAGGTCAGCCCAATGCAGCTGGTGGGCTTTGTGTTCGGCTTTCCGGGGCTGTATTCCACACCCGATGGACCGCGCCTCAAGCTCCACTCGCACATGCTGGGAGTGCACCCGGGCTACCGTAACCGGCAAATAGGGTTTCTGCTCAAGCGCGCCCAATGGCAGATGGTGCGCCACCAGGGGATAGACCGGATCACCTGGACGTTCGATCCGCTGTTAAGCCGCAATGCACATCTCAACCTTGCCCGCCTGGGAGCAGTGTGCAACACCTACTTACGCTCCGTGTACGGCGAGCTGCGGGATGGCCTCAACGCCGGCCTGCCTTCCGACCGCTTCCAGGTGGATTGGTGGGTGAACTCACAG